>Ga0302166_10000198_pt1 | contig 15604 bp, 15 predicted proteins | sample I_Fen_E3_3_FD_193491 | JGI IMG/M metagenome (GOLD analysis project Ga0302166, IMG submission 193491) | Peat permafrost microbial communities from Stordalen Mire near Abisko, Sweden - I_Fen_E3_3 | ecosystem: Environmental > Terrestrial > Soil > Wetlands > Permafrost | place: Sweden: Abisko... | reverse complement strand
GGGAAAATAAGTACTCCGGCGGTAAGATCGAATCCGTAGATCGTAAATAGTTTTTGTCCTACAATGTTGGCAATAATAAGACAAACGGTAAATAGCAGCCCACACATCATGTAGACAACCGACACTTGTTTTTTCATTTTTCTTGTTTTATCGTGGTTTTCAAGTACACGTTTATTAATAATGGGTGCAAAGATATGCCATTTCGGCGAATAAACCGATCCCGGTGAAAAACTATTTATTGCCATGCAGTGGCTAATTATAAATCTCCCCCGGTGAGGCTGGCTTCACCGGGGGAGATTTATAGTTACAAGTAGAGAATGTGAATCAGTAGTTGAAAAAATAGTCCGTAGGACTTATATATCCATAGAATAAACAGATATGCATATTTATTGTCCGTAGGACATTTACATTTTAGCTTGTTTATCCCCTACGGGGAATTGGTTGTATTGGTTTCCATTTTCTATTGATATGTATTCCCTACGGGAAATACTCATTATAAATAGAATGTGTATGTATGCAACTCCTGATTCGCATTAATAGTTACGAGTTACAAGATTGTTTAGGCACGAAGCATAAGACACTGTTTTACACCTTACGGATCAGTTCTTTCATAATAAGCGTCATAAGCGGCTGCACCGAATTGCCTATTTCCTGTACCTCTTCGTGACTTACTTCCACTATTTTTCCGGGAACACCCAGGTCGGTCACAATAGAAATACCAAAACATTTCAGGCCGGCATGGTTGGCTACAATCACTTCGGGCACCGTACTCATACCCACAGCGTCGCCACCAATGGTACGGAAGTAACGATACTCGGCCGGAGTCTCAAAGGTTGGTCCGGTAGTACCCACGTACACGCCTTCCACCACTTTAATTTTGTGTTCGGCTGCAATTTGTTTTGCTTTCGCAATCAAATCCTTCGAATAAGCTTCGCTCATATCGGGGAAACGGGTGCCCAGCTCGGGGAAGTTTTTACCCCGCAGCGGATGTTCAGGGAAAAGGTTGATATGATCGGTAATAATCATCAGATCGCCAATCTCAAAATCGGGGTTTACACCACCCGATGCATTCGACACCAAAAGAGTTTCAATGCCCAGCGCCTTCATCACACGTACCGGAAAGGTTACGGTCTTCATATCGTAACCTTCGTAATAATGAAAACGTCCCTGCATAGCCAGCACGTCTACATCGCCAAGCTTACCTACAATAAGCTTTCCGCTATGACCTTCAACAGTCGAAACGGGGAAATTAGGGATTATCTCGTAAGGTATTTCTGTTTTATCGGTAATTTGTGTCACCAGGTTTCCAAGTCCGGTGCCAAGAATGATTCCGGTTTTAGGGTTCGATGGAATTTTGGACCGTAGGAAATCAGCTGTTTCTTGAATTTTCAACAACATAGTTCTTAATTTTTTGAATAAATAATGGTTCTTGATTATGTAATATTTTTACGCGTATCGGCAATGCGAAAGTGCGCGACTTGAGTGCCTCCGGAAAGTTCGGATTCGACTGTAACCGTGCTGCATCTTTTTCGGTTACCAACAGTATTTTGTCCGATGTAGGAATTGCTTCGAAGGTTTTGCTTATCAGTCCAAAATCTTTCGACTGAAAAGCATGATGATCGGCAAAGAACAGGGTTTTAATGGTCTGCGTATAATCTGCCAGATAATCTACAATCTGCCCAGGTGACACAATGCCCGCCACCAGCAACACACCAGCTTGCGATTGTTTTAGTCTGTCTACCGTCCAGTTTTCCGGTTCTGCCTGAGGAAAAACCGGTCGGAGTTCATCATAAACATAACTGGAAAAAAACACCGACTGATGTGTTTGAGGGTTCAGCTCCTTTTCTATCAACCGCATATCAATGGGCGACAAGTCTACCGGACATTTGGTAACCACTATCAAGTCGGCTCGCCTACTTCCGGCTCTCGACTCGCGCAGCCGACCGTACGGCAGCAAACTATCACGGGTATATAAATTAGAAAAATCGGTAAGCAAAATGGAAAAGCCGGCCTGAATATAACGATGCTGAAAAGCATCATCCAAAACAACCAGTTGCAAGTCAGGCACCAGTTCCTGCAGTTTTGCCACGCCGTGCACCCGCTTCTCATCCACGGCCACCGTTACCCGGGGAAATTTCTGATAAATCTGAAACGGCTCATCGCCCAGCGTCCGGCTACTTGCCTTTTCGTCGGCCAGGTAAAATCCTCTTGTTTTACGTTTATATCCGCGGCTCAGCATGGCCGGTTTCCACTCATCTTGCAAGGCCGAAAGTACAAATTCGGTATGCGGAGTTTTTCCGGTACCTCCCACAGCCAGATTACCTATGGAGATAACAGGAATATCGAAAGAACGGGATTTAATCAGCTCGTTATTAAAAAGCCAGTTACGAACCCCTGTTACGATCCGGTAAAGAAGCGAAAAGGGGAGAAGGATAATATGTTTTACAGGAGCTGCCAAACAGTTGTGTCGTTTCTAAAAAAATAAAGTGAATAGCAAAGATACAATTTTTCTTTAGTGCAACAACCGAACAAGAACTCTTTTGTGAAAAATGGATCACAAAAAGTAGTCTTAAGGAACAGGATCATAACCGCTGCCACCCCAAGGATGACAACTGCCAATACGTTTGATGGAAAGCCACCCACCCTTAATGATGCCATGCTTTTTTACCGCTTCGATAGTATATTGAGAGCATGTGGGAGTGTACCGACACCGCGGAGGAAGAAGCGGCGACAGGCTGTAGCGGTAAAAATATACCGGAAGAAGAACAATAAATTGAAGAATCTTTTTCATAAACCTGAAGTTTATAAATTGCCAGAAACTGTCTGATCAATTGGGTCCGATTCAGCGGGGCTTGCAGGGGCTATCTTATCCATTAAGCGCTGCAGAGCAACTTTCATCTTTTTTTCTACGGCTACAAAATCAAGCTCATCGTCCGATACATAATTGAACGCAATGTGCAGCTGCAAATCATTTTCTTTCAGCAACGCAACAAGCGGTTGTTTATTAAGCCGATAAGCTTCGCGCATTAAGCGCTTCAACCTGTTCCGTTTCACGGCTCTTTTAAACCGTTTCTTCGGCACGCTCACCATTACCGAAGCAAATTCCACATCCTTTTTGGGTGCAATCAGATACACCACTCGCAACGGATAAGCAATAAATGCATCACCCTGCGTAAAGAGTTGTCCGATGCGCTTGTCGCCACAGAGATGTTCGGATTTTGGAAATGAATTTGGATGGTTCATGGTTTAAAATAAACTATCCCAAAAGTACGGAAAATCTTCGATACTTTTGGGATAGCTAAATGTTTATAGAAAGAATTTATTTCTTTGCTTTTTTGTTGTTTTCTTTCAGAAAATTCTCCAACGCCATAGTCATAGATGGTACGCCAGGAAGTGGTGCTTCGATGTCCAGGCGTAAACCTGCATCGCGAACAGCCTGAGCAGTAGTAGCTCCGAAACATCCAATCTGAGTATCACCCTGAACAAAATCGGGGAAGTTTTTTATTAATGAGCTAATTCCAACAGGACTAAAGAATAACAATACATCGTAATTTACTTCTTCTTTTGAGCTGAAGTCGTTACTTACTGTTTTGTACATAACCGCCTGATTGTAGGTAATCTTAGATTTCTCCAATGTGTTCAGTGTGTCTTCATTCTGCACATCGGAAGTAATAAACAGGTATTTTTCGTCTACATGTTTGTTCATAATTGTAACCAAATCAGCTAATTTACCAGTTGCTCCATAAAATACTTTACGCTTCCGGTAATGGATGTAGCGTTGGAGGTACAGAGCAACAGATTCTGATACACAAAAATATTTCATGGTTTCAGGAACAGTAATACGCAACTCCTCGCATAACCGAAAAAAGTGGTCAATCCCATGACGAGCATTGAAGATAATAGCTGTGTGATCTAAAATAGTTATGCGCTGGGCTCTGAAATCTTTTGCAGAAACCGGTTCAACCTTAATGAATGGGCGAAAATCGATTTTGACACCATACTTTTCGCTAATATCAAAATATGGCGACTTTTCAGTTGTCGGCTGAGGTTGCGACACAAGTATCTTCTTTATTTTCAAAACAATAACGTTTAAGTTTAAACAATCTTTAGAGCGAATTGATACACCTGATACAGAAGAACTAGGGGTAAAATTTCGAGGGTGCAAAGATACAACAATATATAAAAAGAAGCTACGAATTTATGCAAAAATATTTGAAATAGTTTAATTATGACAAGTATACAAGCTATAAAGCAAACACTCAGACTTGCAATACCTGCAAATGAGGCGTAATGACTGGGAATGTAAATTTGCAGGATTAGTAAGGGGTATAAAACTATACCCAAAAACGAAACAACATTAAGATAACTCTCTTTGGCCATTCTTAAACCGGCGGGCGGAAGGAAAACATAACCAATGAGGTTGAATGAAAAATGTTTTAGAATAACAAAAAGCGTAGTGACCACAAAAAAGCAACCATATTCCTTTAATAAAAAATGACTACCAACTTTGAATTGAATCAGATAAGCATAGAGGCTTAATACTCCGATTGTAAATATTATAAGAAAAAATCGGAACCGGAAATCATTCACTGTGGCCTTGCTAAAAATACTGGATCGTTCCTTAACCTGAAAAAAAGTTTTTGCTGTTTCTGTTATATAGCCCGATGATTGCGAAACAGCATAAACTAAAAGAAAGAAGAAGCCTAACAGGACCAAAAACACCCAACTTTCAGTTTGAGGGAGCGAGGGGTGTGGGATGCCAATAAATCCGCGCGGAATCTGGACAATGGCTTTGAGTGTGTCAGTCACATGCAACGAATCCACCAACGCCAGCGAATCCAATCGGGCTAATGAATCCGGTAAAGCTTTTGTGCTGTCGTTTAGTGTTTGTATTGTATCTGGCTGGAGCATATTTGTTTTTTAAAGTGCTGCAAAAGCACGGGCCTCGGAATTCCATGCAACTGAATTTTGAATCGCCGGCAATACTTCTTCCGGAGTTTCCACCACTTCCCACATTCGGCGGTGCTCGTTACGCATAAAATGCTCATCGATGGTGCGGTCTAACATGGCTATCAAATCATTGTAATATCCTTCAGTGTTTACAATAATAATCGGATTGGTGAAAATACCCAACTTCTTCCAGGTTATCACTTCTAATAATTCTTCCAGAGTTCCGCATCCACCAGGCAAGGCTACAACAGCATCGGCCATCCTCGCCATTTTTTCTTTACGTTCGTGCATGGTTTCAACCAAAATCAGTTCAGTCAGACCGGTGTGATTCCATTCTACTTCGCACATAAAATTAGGAATAATACCGATGACTTTTCCACCGGCGCTCAGAGCACTATCGGCCAACTGTCCCATAAGCCCATTGGAGCCTCCTCCGTACACGACAGTCAGTTGCGCATCGGCCAGAATGCGACCTAGTCGGGCTGTTGCTTCAAAATAACTTGGTTTTATCTGAGTGCTTGAGGCGCAGTAGACACAAACGTTTTGCATAAATTGGAAAATGAATTTATCTCTTTCGGGAAATTAAATGCAAAAATACTGTTTTCTTTCCGTATTTTTGAATTGAATTTCAAAAATACGGAAAAATGATATTGGTAACAGGAGCCACCGGCTTGGTGGGATCAAATTTATGTTGGTATTTGCTTCAGGAAAATGAGCAGATAACAGCCATTTGTCGCCCTTCAAGCAATTTGAGTGCGGTAAATGAAACCTTCAGTTTTTATACTCCTGAACCGGAGAAATACACAGCAAGGATAAAGTGGGTGATGGCTGATGTCCTCGACTCAAATTCGTTACGGGAAGCGCTAAAAGGAATAACTACCGTTTATCATTGCGCTGCTGTTGTGTCGCTTGGAGGCAATGCCAATATTTTATCGGACACAAATATTCTTGGAACAAGGAATATAATCGATAGGTCGATTGAGGCCGGTGTCAATAAATTTTGTTTTGTAAGTTCTATTGCTGCATGTGGCAACGCGAATAAAAGTAAAATAATAGATGAAGACTCTGGATGGGTTGAGGATTCAAGCCGTTCGTCGTATTCGCTGAGTAAATATTATTCGGAACAAGAAGTCTGGAGAGGGATTCGCACCGGATTGAATGCTGTTATTGTCAATCCGGGTGTAATCCTTGGTTTTTCGTCAAATGATAAAGGAAGCTCTCAGTTGTTTTCCCAGGTTCAAAAGGGATTGAAGTTTTACACCAACGGAGGTAGCGGTTATGTCGCCGTTCAAGATGTGGTAAAAGCAATGATTCGGCTTACAACTTCTGAAATCTCAGGGGAACGATTTATTCTGGTTGCAGAAAACTGTTCGAACAAAGATATTCTTGGTTGGATGGCCGATGGTTTTGGTAAGCGTCGACCATGTATACTTATCGGGAAAAAGCTCCTTTGGATCGTAGGTCTTATTTCGGAGGTGCTGGGAAAAATATTTCAGTTTCAACCATTGATTGATCGTGGAACTGCCCGTTCTGCTACCAATCGCGAATTTTATTCAAATAGAAAGATAAAGCGAACAATCAATTTTGAATTTACACCCATCTCAAAATGCATTGAAGATGTGTGTAAATTCAAAACAAGTATCAACTAATTATTTATTTGCCGACTCAAGAATCTCTCTAAAGCTATTCAGAAACAAGTCTGCATCTGATTTAGACAAACACAACGGAGGCAATAGACGAATTATGTTTGTGCCGCTGGCTCCGGTAAATATTTTTTTATCAAATAATAAATGACTGCGAATTTCTTTTATCGGTTGATCTAGTTCGATGCCGATCATTAGCCCTTGTCCCCGTACTTCTTTTATCTGAGGAATTTTATTTAATTCTTCAATCAGATAATTTCCTATTTTTTCGGCATTTTCCATTAAATGCTCCACTTTCATAATGTCGAGCACTGCAATAGCAGCAGTACAAGCTAAATGACTACCACCAAATGTGGTTCCCAACATGCCAAAAGAAGGTTCAAAGACCGGGCTAATCAACACTCCTCCGATAGGAAAACCATTTCCCATTCCTTTGGCAATGGTAATTAAATCCGGACGAATGCCGGCGTGTTGGTGTGCAAAAAACTTTCCACTCCGTCCATAGCCAGACTGAACTTCATCCAGAATCAACATGGTACCTGTGGCTTTACATTCTTCGCTTAGCGCTTTCAAAAATTCGACATCTGGTATACGAATGCCACCTACGCCCTGAATCCCTTCGAGGATCACAGCGCAAACATCTTTCTTTTGCAAAGATTTACGAACAGCATCTATATCATTTAATGTTAGGAATTCAATGTCATACCCTTCATTTATGGGGGCTACGATTTTGGGGTTGTCTGTTGCCCGAACAGCTGCTGAGGTGCGTCCATGAAAACTCTTGTTGAAAGCAACAACTTTACTACGACCGGTATGAAACGAAGCCAGCTTCAATGCATTTTCATTGGCTTCGGCTCCCGAGTTTATCAGAAACAAAGAATAATCATCGTATCCGGATATTTTACCCAGTTTGTCAGCCAGTTCGACCTGTAATTTATTTTGAACAGAGTTGGAATAGAAGACCATTCTCTCCAATTGCTGAGTTAATTTTTGAACATAATATGGATGTGAATGACCAATAGAAATCACAGCGTGTCCACCATATAAATCCAGATATTCAATACCGTGGTTATCGTACGTCCTACATCCGATTCCTTTTGCAATCTCAATGTTAAAAAGCGGGTAAACATTAAATAAATTCATATACTCCAGAGTGTTTATATTATCTAATTTTCAATCAATAAGAATTTCGAAATAGTTCTATAAAGCTGAAAATCGGATACAAATGTAATTGAAAATTTAGATACGCTCAAATAAATACATTTAAAAAAAATAATGTAATTTTACACCGATTTTATGCAGAACTTTTCAACCAAAACAGATATATATGGACAAACAAGTAACAATCTATTGTAAAAACACTAAATCATACCACACCTATCCACTTGGCATATCATTGACTGAGATTTACCAAGACCTGAATATACACCTTCAATACCCTGTAATGGCTGCGCGGGTTAACTACAAAGTAGAAGATCTGAATTTCTTGATATACAAACCCAAAGATATAGAATTTATCGACTTAGGCTCGCCGTCAGGCATGCGTGTTTACGTAAGAACATTGAGCATGGTGCTGGCAAAAGCTATTGCCGAATTGTTTCCGGAGGCCATACTACGCATCGAACATCCTATATCTAAAGGTTATTATTGTAAACTCGATAATCTGAGGCAGCCAATTACGGCTGAAATCATAACGCAGATCAAAGAACGCATCAATCTTATAATCTCGCAAAAAAAGAGAATTGTTTGTGAAGAAAAGCAAACCAGAGAAGTTAAAGACTTATTTATAAACAAGGAACACCAAGCCGACAAAGTTGCGCTTTTTGAAACGCTTGGAAATCCATATTTTCGTTATTTCAGAATTGACGATTACATAGATTATTATAATGGCGTTCTTTTACCGTCGACGGATTATTTAGGAATATATGATTTATTGCCCTATTATGATGGATTATTACTCAGAATTCCAAAGCGTGAAAATCCGGTAGAGCTGGAGGATATCATTCCGTCACCTAAAATGTATGATATTTTTAAAGAATATGTAGGGTGGAATAAAATCATGAAAATAAATAATGTTGGAGAATTCAATGTTGCTTGCCAGAACAACCAATCTTTCAATATGATTAAGGTTTCCGAAGCTTTACATGAGAAGAAGGTGGCATCAATTGCCGATATGATTTCACAGCGAGCTGAGAAAGTTCGTTTTGTACTTATATCGGGTCCGTCCTCGTCGGGCAAAACAACTTTCAGTAAGCGACTTTCTATTCAGTTGATTGTTAGTGGGCTTAAGCCTGTAGTGATATCACTGGATAACTACTTTGTAAATCGGGATGAAACGCCGCGTGATGAAAACGGAGAATGGGATTTCGAACATATTCATGCGCTGGATTTACCTCTTTTCAATCAGCATCTGAAGCAACTGCTCAATGGTGAAGAAATTGATATTCCATTTTTCAATTTTGAAGATGGCAAACGATATTATAAGGGCGATAAACTTAAACTTAGCGAAGACAGCATCTTAATCATGGAGGGGATTCATGCTTTAAATCCTGAATTGATACAAGATATACCTGTTGAAACAACGTTTAAAATTTATGTTTCAGCTCTTACGACTATCTCCATCGATAATCACAACTGGATTCCAACGACTGATACTAGATTGCTTCGTCGGATAATTCGTGATTACCGTTTTCGAAATTATTCAGCGCGAGAAACCATTGCGCGATGGCCAAGTGTGCGTAGGGGTGAAGAAAAGTGGATATTCCCCTATCAGGAAAATGCCGATGTGCTCTTTAACTCAGCGCTTTTATTTGAGCTTGCTGTTTTAAAAAGACATGCCGAGCCTATCTTGGCTGAGGTTCCAAAATACTGCGAAGAATACACAGAGACACATCGTCTGATAAAATTTTTAAACTATTTCGTTCCGATTTTAGATAGGGAAATTCCACCAACATCGTTGTTGCGCGAATTTGTAGGAGGAAGTAGTTTTCGCTATTGAGAGCATAAAGCTAAATCTTTCCGGAAAAATGTAAGGTCTAATATATGAAAGAATCTTTATTTTTTCATATATTTGCCATGAGTTCGCTTGAAATGAAATGTTTAATTGGAATAGGCTTAGAATAAAATGTGATTGCTGTTTTATGAAATATGTTTAATTGTATCTACCTTAGTTGTATCGGCATTCATAGAACAGGTCCCTGCATTGTTCAAGAATAAAAAGTAACAGGGTCTTAATTCTTCTAAGTTCCTGTTGAATAGATTGCCTTTTGCTGGCGGTATCTGTGTGTAGCTTTCAAAATGAATCAATTGGTCAGTTTCTTTTTATGGAAAATAGAAATATATTATTCACGACTTTGCTTGTTTGCCTACCATTGTTCAGTCTTACGGCTCAGGATAGCAATGGACTAATAGGAAAACAACACAAAAGTACCAAGCTGATTATTTTATCGCTTGGCCCTGAATATTGTTTTGCTGATACTAAAGAGTCTCCATTTGAACAAAGTTTTTTAAAAAACAAAGATATTTCGCTTGGCTATCAAGTTAATCTTTCTAGGAGATTTGGCTATAGAGCAAGTGCGAGTTATACTACCTTTAGCGGTTCCGATGGCGCTTCGAAATCCCGTTCTTACTCATTCTATTCGACAACCTGGCAAATGGCTACTGTGGCTCAGTATACAATTTCGGCTCCTCCAAAGACGGACTCGCCCATAAGCAGTTCTATTTATTTTTTTATAGGAGCAGGTATACTTAGCTGTAGGCCGGATCTAAATTATTATTCAAAAAAGGATTATAAATATAAAGCTAAGGGCGATCCAAATTTTTCAGTAATTATTCCTGCGGGATTTGGGTATCAACGCAATCTTAGTAAAACATTGTCGATTGGCATGGAACTCAATGTCAGATGGAATTTTTCTGATTATCTTGATGGGTTTAAACCTCCGGTTTCGCAATCTAAATCTCCGGATATAATACAAGGTTTCTCAATTGTGTTAGGGTATAAGTTGCATTCAAAAGAAGTAGAGGCTAAGAAAGAAGAAGTGCAGTGATAAAAAGATCACTGCACTTCCTGCAAATATAAAACTTAGTTCTAGTATAAGCTTATGAGTTTTTCTATCGTAAAATAATTGTTTTTGAAAGTTCTTCATTCTGCGTAGCAGCATACACAATATAGGCTCCTGTAAGTTGGTCGGTTTCTATAGTGGTTATGCCTCCTTCAAAGTTTGCATTTTTTACTAGCACGCCCGAATTTGCATTGTAGAGACTCAATCTGCCGTGTTCTGTCCCTCTGTTCTTTATTACAATGGTTTTCAGAGTGGAATAAACCTCAATTTCTTTTGTTCTGTTTATATAGTTGCTCCCCATTCCTCCTGCCGTTATATCAGCACCTGGCAGTTTTGATACGGTTGCATGCTCGGAGGCTATGGGGGATGTGAACGTTTGTGGTATGGATGTTACAATTTTAAATCGCTTTACGACTGTGTCGTTTGCTGCGGTAAAAGAGTACTGAGTTCCGTTTGCATAAATGTCAATCAGTTTGTTTTCTATCAGGTCGATCAGATATAATTTTTGATATTTAGGAGCTAGATTCTCATGATTAAATGTGAGGGTGTAAAGCGAATCTTTGGCTGCGATAAATCCAATATATGAATTATTCAGATTGTCGGTAGCATCTATTTGAAAGTTGCCATCGGGTTCCATGGCGAATATCTTTGCCAAAGTCTGGTTGCCAAAGATTTTATATCCATCCCATCCTCTGTCGTAATAATGTGAGCAGGAGGTAACCGAGAATAACCATAGCTGATCGGAAGTTTGAGAGCCTTGTTTAAGGTCGATCCGTGTTCCGATCAAATTTTGTGCTGGCATATTAGGCACCACTAATATTAATGCCAGCACTGCCAGTATAAAAGTAATAGTAGTTGTTTTCATAACGAGTACTTTTAATGAAACGCAGGCTGTTTTATTAAGCAGTCATGACATTGCAAACATAACGAATCTGTCACATATTGTTGATATATATATGTTTGTAGTGAGAACTACAGGGTGGCTGTAATTTGTACAGGCGTACTTGTTTGCTTGGAAGTGTAGCCGCGCAAGCATTTTGTCTTTTTCTGCGGTAAAACTGAGAGAAAGAGTGGTTTTGAGATAATATATGTCGCAATATAGTTGGTTGGGTTAAGTGATGTTGAAATTATTATCACAACCTATATATACAAATGATTGGGTGGGTGGTTGATAGTATGGCTTGGCTATTTGTAAAACAATCATACTTAAGTAAACATATTAGTCATCTTTGTTTTTTTTAAACAAACTTTATACTTTTGGACTGGTTTTATGTGGTGTTTCTCTGGTTAATTACCTTATTTTCTTTGTTTTTTAATCAGAAAAACAAAGAAATTACATACGTGCCTGTAGAATATCCGACCGGGCAGAATGATTAAATGTAAAGGAAGAAGCGATTTAAATTGATTGTTTGTTGCTATGAAAAGTCAACGGTCACTTAAATAGATGTTTGCCTTGTGATTCGAATAAAGGTAATTCAATAAACTATTACAACTATCAAGGATTGATTAGAATATATTCTGTACGAAAATAGAAAAATGGCAAAATGTAAATAAATAATTGCGAATAGTTGGGTGGATGTGAGTCTGGAAAATTTGATTAATATGCTGATTAATAGCTGTACTTATTTGTCAGCAAAGATGGGTCGGCAAAGCTCATGCAAGGGTGGGGGAGGGCTATACATTTTCAATAGAGCTTAGGCTTATCCGAGAATTTAAAGCAGAATGGTCAAAAAAAGAGGAAACAAAACATCACGCTCTGTTTCCTCTATCGTGGATTGAATAATAAAACGCAAAAAAGAAGATATTACCGGATATTCAGGTCGTAAGGTAAACGAGCCTGAATGCCGTTAATTTTGTCCAGGTTCTTCACCTGTTTAAATAAATTGTATTGCTCACCCAACTGAATTTTTGCAATACGGGTTTCCACATCCTTACCGAAGTTCTTCATAAACTTCGTCATGAAGTCTTCTTTTTCGGGATATTCTTTGATATTATATGATTTTAGTTTAGCTTTCTCTACTGCCAGTTTAATGGCATCGTTCAGACCTCCGATTTTATCTACCAGTCCTATTTTCAATGCATCTTCGCCTGTCCACACGCGACCCTCGGCAATGGCTTTAATTTGTTCAGTCTTCATTTTGCGTCCATCAGCACAACGTTTCACAAACAACTCATAACCGCGATTCACGTAACTTTGCATCAAATCGCGTTCTTCGGGTGTAAATGGTCGGTTTATAGAGATTGCATCACTCATCTTATTCGTTTTTACACCATCGTAGGTGATACCAATCTTATCATCCAGTCCTTTGATATTCGGAATAACTCCGAAGATGCCAATGGATCCGGTGATGGTAGTAGGTTGTGCAAATATCTTATCGGCTACGCAGGCAATATAATACCCTCCTGAGGCAGCATAATCGCCCATCGATACAATCAATGGTTTCTTGGCTTTAAGTACGCTGAGAGCATGCCATATTTGCTCCGACCCGTAAGCGCTTCCACCCGGTGAACTGATACGAAACACAACTGCTTTAACAGCCGAATCTTTTTCAACATCATTAATTGTTTTTACCAGGTCTCTCGACACAATGCCATCCCCCTCGGTATCGGTTATTTCGCCAACAGCATAAATAAGCGCCACTTTGCTTTTGTCGTACTTTGCTGTATCGGGCACTTTGGTCATGGCTTCTTGTTTTACAAAGGTCAGATCATCGCCCTTCTTCAGATTCTTTACATACTTTTTCAGAACGCTGTCTACCTGCTCAATATACACCAGTCCATCTACCAGCCCGTATTGTTTCGATTTTTCGGTTGGCTGAAACATCATCATTTCGTCGGCATAACTATTTAGTTTGGCTGCCGGAATTTTTCGCGAAGCTGAAATTTCTTTCAGAATATTGTTCCATATCGAACCCATAAACACGTTTACCTGCAACCGGTTGGCATCACTCATTTTGGTGTTCACGTAAGGTTCTACAGCCGATTTAAACGTCCCGACTTTTACCACCTGCATCTCGATGCCCAACTTGTCAAGCGTATTTTTAAAGAACATAGTCTGAGCTGAGAGCCCCTTGAGTTCAAGCATACCTTGCGGATTAATCAGAATTTTATCGGCTACCGAAGCCAGGTAATACATCCGCTGCGAATAATTATCAGCATAAGCAACGATAAATTTGCCCGATTTCTTAAAGTCTATCAACGCATTTCTGATTTCTTTTATTGAGGCCACTCCACCCGACAGCGAACCGCCTTTGAGGTAAATACCCACGATGTTATCATCTTTTTTGGCTTTTTCGATATTGCCCAGCACATCGTCCAATCCAATGGTGTTTTCGGAAGGCTTGCCCAAGGCATGCGCAAATGCACCCGAAAGCGGGTCTTCTTGTGAGCGGTCTACCAGATTTCCTTCGAGATCTATCTGATAGATTGAATTTGGTTTCAGCGTAGTAGCTTTATCGGCCGAACCCGCTATTGCTCCGATTATTCCGAAAGAGATAAAGATTCCCAGCAAGGAAGCTATAAAAATACCAACAATAGTTGCCAGCGTAAATTTCAAAAACTGTTTCATAAAAGAGAGTTTGATGGTTTCAAATTATATTGAAAAATTATTCTGCAAAGGAAAACAATATTTTTTGAATATCAAAACATATTTATTGAATATCAATAAATGATTCGTTTAATTTTCATCCTTTCTTTATACTCGCCATTCCCTGCGCACAATAAAAAAGCTGCTTCAACCCGATGATTGAAGCAGCTTTTATTGACAAATTATAAAAACACAAGAACTAATCAATGTCTTATCATCAATTTTTCGAAAACAATCGGCGTCGTTATTTGCTTTTAGGCAAAGAAGATGTTTTAGATTCTTGGCGCTCTTTTATGTATTGAGCACACTTCACATATTGACCTTGAGTAAGCATGTATTTCAGGTTGTCACCAAAGCTCTGTTCATCATCTTCAACCATGTCTTTAGCGACTTTAAGATTCTCAACGTGTTGATAATACGCTTTAAGCATTTCTGCGATGCTCTTTTTCTGCTTATCCGTTAGTTTAGCAATACTATCGAGTTTTTTAACCTCTTTATTTACATTGTTCATTACGTTGTTCTGCGAAAAAACTGACAGACACAAAAAGAAAGACATGATAATTAAGCATTTTGTTTTCATAAGTAAATAATTGTTGTTTTTTAGTTGTATGGAACTCGCATAGCAGATTTTTAGCAACTTCGGCAAATTTCTGTGTTCGTGCTTGTTTCACAACCGACTGAGTTAATATTTAAAGTGAAATATATGTTAGTTCAACGCGCTAATCAGTTTATAATTATTATTTTCTGATTTGGATATCCAGTTTTTCCTATCTATTTTTTGTCGATCAAAAACTATAAGATTGCCATTTTCAATCCAGGTGATTGATAAATTATCAGCTCCAACTCCATTAATTTCATAAAATTCAACATCTCTATCAGAATCGACCAACTTAAGATAACTAATATCATCACCAGTAGGGATATTCGGTTCTGTTTGAGGAATTGTGTTTGATATAGTGTATAAACCTTTTTCAATCACATTTCCTTCGTAATATTGACAATACAAATTATCAGTAGTAAAGACCACCTTCCAACTTGGATCATCCTCAGAAACCCAAGTTCCGACAATATCTTTTTTTTCATTGCTCGTTTGTGCAGTACAAAATAACGAACAGAAAGATAATGCTATAAATATTATTATTTTATTCATGCGAATCTGTATTTAAATAATTCCTAGCAGAGCTTGTTCTAACCAAGCTTGCTTACCTAAAAGCTAAGCAAGCCTACCTAAAAGCTAGCCTTGCTTAGATCAGCAGTAAGCAAGCCTCAATACAGTTAAGCTTGCCTACCTTGGAGGTAAGCAAGCTTTACTTAGAGGTAAGCAAGCCTAACTTTGAATAGAGCAAGCTTACCTTAGAAATGAC
>Ga0302166_10000188_pt1 | contig 15998 bp, 10 predicted proteins | sample I_Fen_E3_3_FD_193491 | JGI IMG/M metagenome (GOLD analysis project Ga0302166, IMG submission 193491) | Peat permafrost microbial communities from Stordalen Mire near Abisko, Sweden - I_Fen_E3_3 | ecosystem: Environmental > Terrestrial > Soil > Wetlands > Permafrost | place: Sweden: Abisko... | reverse complement strand
TTCACTGGCCTGAAACCATGATGACTTACGAAAAAACAAAAAAAATACTTTTCTCGGGTGACGCTTTTGGTGCATTTGGGACGTTAGATGGTTCGGTAATGGATACCGACCTGAATGTGGATAAATATTGGGACGAAATGGCCCGCTATTATTCCAACATTGTGGGTAAATACGGTAATCCTATTCAGAAAGCATTGAAAAAGCTGACTCCGCTCGATATAGACTTTATTTGCAGCACGCACGGACCGGTTTGGAAAGAAAATATCACCCGTGTAGTGGATATGTACGATCAGTTCAGTCGTTATCATGGCGACGATGGTATTGTGATCATTTACGGTTCAATGTACGGAAACACCGAACTAATGGCAGAGACAGTAGCACAAGGCGTTGCCGAAGCCGGAGTTAAAAACATTATCATTCACAATGTTTCCAAATCCGATCCTTCCGTTATCATCCGTGACGTATTCAAATACAAAGGCCTGATAGTTGGAAGTCCAACCTACAGCAACGAACTGTATCCCGAAGTTGAATCGTTATTGCGCAAAATAGAGATTCGCGGAGTAAAAAACCGCGTATTCGGTTGTTTCGGATCGTTTACCTGGGCGAGTGCTGCTGTAAAACGATTGGACACCTTCGTGGAAACAATGAAATGGGAAAGAGCTGAAATATCGGTAGACGAAAAACAAGGCCTGAAAAAAGATAAATACGAAGATTGTCTGGAACTTGGACGTCAGGTTGCCGAACTGATGAAAAATCATGTAGATGCTCCTGAACATTGCGCGTAAACAGGGATAAGAAAAGGGGATTTATTTAATTGCATATCGTCAATATCTAAAACTGACTAAACTCCCCTTTAGGGGTTGGGGGTCAATCAATATAAACAAATGAGCTCCCAAAACCTTAAAATAGGAATAAGAAAAAGGTGTTCATTTAATTACATATCGTTAATATCTTAAACTAACTAAACTCCCCTTTAGGGGTTGGGGGTCAATCAATATGAATAATGGATTTGTACGTGTAGCTGCTGCCATTCCCGAACTTCGGGTTGCCGATTGTGCTTTTAATGTTTCAAAAATGGCCGATCTGGTACGACAAGGCGAAGCTGAAAAAGCACAGGTTATTTGTTTTCCCGAACTATCAATAACCGGGTACACTTGTGCCGATTTGTTTTTTCAGCAACAACTACTTGCAGATGCCGAAAAAGCGCTCAACGAATTGCAACTGCTTACGTTTTCGACTACAGCAGTTATCATCGTCGGCATGCCTGTACGCATACAAAGTCAGCTGTTCAATACAGCCGTAGTACTTCAGGGCGGACATATTTTGGGAGTTGTACCTAAAACGCATATGCCAAACAATAATGAATTTTATGAAAAACGATGGTTTAGTTCTGCCACTACTACCGATATACAAAGCATTTATCTTTCGGGCGAAGAAGTTCCGTTTGGAACAAATTTACTTTTCAGTGATGGCAAATTCTCGTTCGGCATTGAACTATGCGAAGACCTCTGGGTTCCAATTCCCCCAAGTTCACAGCACGCTTTACATGGCGCCGACATTATTTTCAATCTTTCGGCTACTAACGAACTTATCGGAAAACACAGCTACCTCCGTCAGCTCGTAGAACAACAATCGGCACGATGCGTAGCCGGATATGTATATGCTTCGGCAGGTGCAGGTGAATCGACTACCGATGTGGTCTATGCCGGAAATGGACTGATAGCCGAAAACGGTAAAATAGTAGCCGCTTCCGAACGCTTCTCGTTCGAGCCACAACTGATTGTGAACGATATTGACATAGAACGTCTGCAAGCCGATCGAATGCGAAATTCAAATTATGCCAACGATAAATCGGCACGGAGTTATCAAATCATCAAGCTGGAAGATGCTCATTTTACACATTTTGATCTGAAAAGGATATTTAATAAACATCCGTTTGTTCCGGCTCTGACCAGCAGAGATACAAGCTGCGAAGAGATTTTCTCTATTCAGGTGGGCGGATTAGCCAAACGTTGGAGCCATACGCATTCAGAAACAGTAGTTGTAGGCATTTCAGGTGGACTCGATTCCACACTGGCTCTGCTTGTTTGCGTAAAAACTGCCGACAAACTAGGCTATGATCGCGAGCGCATTATCGGCATAACCATGCCCGGATTCGGAACCACCGACCGGACTTACAGCAATGCAGTAAATCTGATGCAATCGTTGGGCATCACCCTGCTCGAAATACCGATTAAAGATGCCTGTCTACAGCACTTCAAAGATATCGATCACGATCCGAAAGTGCACGACGTGGTTTACGAAAACACACAGGCTCGCGAACGCACACAAATACTTATGGACATTGCCAATCAACGAAACGGATTGGTGATAGGCACCGGGGACTTGTCGGAATCGGCTCTGGGCTGGGCAACCTATAATGGCGACCATATGTCTATGTATGCTGTAAACTCAGGCGTTCCTAAAACATTGGTTCGCTATCTGGTCGACTGGGCATCAAATCAACTGGATGCCATTTCAAAAGAAATCCTGCGGGATATACTGGACACGCCGGTTAGTCCGGAGTTACTTCCTGCCGACGAACACGGCGACATTGCTCAAAAAACCGAAGACATTGTAGGGCCATACGAATTACATGATTTCTTTCTGTATTATCTGGTTCGGTTCGGATTTAGTCCGGCTAAAATACTTTTTCTGGCAAAAAATGCTTTTGCAGAGACTTATGCTGACGAAGTAATTGAGAAATGGTTGAAGATATTTATTCGTAGATTCTTTGCCCAACAATTCAAACGCTCATGCATCCCCGATGGACCAAAAGTAGGATCTATCAATCTATCACCCCGCGGCGACTGGCGTATGCCTAGTGATGCAATAGCCTTTTCGGTAGACAGCGAACAGTAAACAGTGGACAGTGGATAGTGGACAGTGGATAGTGGATAGTTGATAGTTAACAAGTAAAAGTGACTTGAGAAGTATGAAAGTTTACTTGACTAACGCGGAAGCCTACTTTATAAACACGGAAGCTTACTTGACTAATGCGGAAGTTTACTTTAGAAACACGGAAGCCTACTTGACTAACGCGGAAGCTTATTTTAGGAACAGGGAAGCTTACTCAACTAATGCGGAAGCTTATTTTAGGAACACGGAAGCTTACTTGACTAACGCGGAAGCTTATTTTAGGAACAGGGAAGCTTATTCAACTAATGCGGAAGCCTACTTTATAAACACGGAAGCTTACTCGACTAACGCGGAAGCTTATTTTAGGAACTGGGAAGCTTATTCAACTAATGCGGAAGCCTACTTTGTAAACACGGAAGCTTACTTGGAGAATTGGCTCTTTCAAAGCATATGCTCTACAGTGTAAAAAGAAGTAGAAAAAAAGAGATTAACGATTAGTAATCAATAATTCATCACCCGATCAACATATCATCATATCAACATATCAACACATCAACACATCATCACATTAACTCATGCTTGAACAACTATTTTACGGGAATACCTTACGCAATTGGTTAATATCGATTCTTATTATCGTGGGGGCCATGTTGCTCAACAAAGCTATTGATTTGTTGAACAAACATATTATTCGGAAATTTACCGTTAAAACAAAGAACCGTCTTGATGACATTCTTTTCAAGATGCTTGAAGCACCTGTTTTATTGGGAATTGCACTTGCTGCCATTTGGTTTGCTGCGCGACGTTTAGAGCTGGGTACACCGGTAGAAACTGTGATTTTAAAAGCTTACAGGGTACTAACCGTTATCAATATAACATGGTTTATTGTACGCTTTGTAAATGCTTTGCTCGAAGAGTATCTGGCTCCAAAAGCTGCCGATCAGAATTCTCATAAACATTTGGATATTCATCTGCTATCCATTCTCCGACGTGCAGTTTTGACTGTTATTTGGTCACTTGGTATCGTAATGGCATTAAATAATGTTGGTGTAAACGTTGGTACTCTTATTGCCGGACTGAGTATTGGTGGTTTGGCGTTTGCGTTAGCCGCACAAGACACCATTAAAAATGTATATGGAGGCTTTACCATACTTACCGACCGACCATTTCGCATCGGCGACCGTATTAAAGTAGACGGATTCGATGGCTTTGTCGAAAATATAGGCATTCGTAGTACCCGCCTCCGCACACTCGAGAAACGTATGGTGACTATCCCGAATTTCAAACTAGTGGAAGCCTCTGTAGAAAACATTTCGGAAGAACCTAAGCGCAGAATACTGATGAAACTGGGCCTGACTTACAACACCGCCCCTGAAAAGATGGATCAGGCCATGAGCATTCTAAAGAATATACCCAACATAATTGCTGAAGTTGATCCCAAAGATATTACAGTAGCCTTTACCGACTTTACCGATTATTCGCTGGTTATTACTTTCGTCTATTTCATACTCAAACCTGCCGATGTAATGGAGATACCTTCCAGAGTCAATTCTGAGATACTTCGCTCATTCAATGCAGCTGGGCTACAGTTTGCCTTCCCTACACAAACTATTTATATAGAAAAAGAGTAATCTGCCGACCAGATTACTCTTTTTTAAATCCTCCAAAACTATAGCACCTACTTTATCACAATATCCGAAGATTTGACTTTTTTCGCTTTGGCTATAACAACCGGTCCACCATCGGGTACGGCATCAAACTGAATATATTGAATTGAATTTTGCACGACAAGTTGCGAGTTTAATTTTACCTTCCCTTGTTTTACCGAGGCATTCACCCAGCCTGTAGGTAATGGACGGCGAATAGAAACCGGATAATTGTAAATGCTATTATCCAACGAATCGGTAAGTTGGACGACTACTTTTTTCGAGTCTGAACTAACTACAACAAGCGACACTGCATCACGTTCTTTAATATAGCGTGCTACATTTCCAAAAGTTTCCACCCAAAATTTATCCTTGTTAGCATATACATATTCCAGATGGGCATTAAGCTCAGTTGCTTTTACCGGCGAATAGCCTCCATCGTTATCAATAGAGTGCATCATAAACACACACCAACCTTTTATTTTTGTCGCCCAATCAACTTTAGAATTAAATTGAGGCATTGTAGTCACTTCGCCTTCGGTACCACAAATAATAGCCTGTACGTTCATAAAATCGGCCGGAGTAGACGCTTCCACATATCCATTGCAACCACGTGCAGCAATATAATAGTTATTACACAATTTAGGATTTCCGGGGATACAAAACGGATAAGCAATAGTCAAACAACTTTGTCCGCTAATCTTACTGTTTATTATTTTTTTAGCGCCTTCATATTCTGCAGCCTGCTTTGCATCATCGATACTATCCAAAGAAGGATGAGTAATGGTGTGACTAGCTATCTCGTGCCCGTTATTAGCAGCCGCCTGCAATCCTGCCCAATTAGGAGCCCAGGCTGTTGTAGTAAATAACGTCATTTTAAACCCAAGCTTATCAAACATGGGTACTCCAACAGCCAATTGATTTGTACAGTTATCGTCAAAAGTATAACTTACTGCAGCCGGTTTAAATGATTTCCAGGTTCCCACTTCGAATGGAGCCGCTACCTTTTGCCCTAAAACAATATGGCCCATCGTTAGACAGGCCATCAATAGAATAATCTTATTTAAATTTCTCATAAATGAATAAATGATAGTTGTCAGGAATTTCGAGTATTAGGAAGGACGAAAAACGAATAATCAGACCCGGGCATTTTATTCAGTATAAGCAACCGAATCAATAAATCACTCAGATTCTAAAATTGTTTTAAGGAGGCGCAAAGTTCGTAAAAAAAATTGAATTTGCGAGATCTCATTCTAAAAAATCTAATCCTCTAACAGCTATTGATCATTCTTTTTAAAGAACAGAAGCAATTAGAAATTCGAAAAATTTGAGGACTAATAAATCAATTCTCCGGCTCCCGCACGCACAATTTCAGGTTCATCATCGGTACAATCTACTATCGTTGAGTGTATCAAACCACCCATGCCACCATCTACTACCAAATCCACCTGGTTACCGTATTTTTCTTCAATCAGTTCGGGATCGGTGATGTATTCGGTTGTTTTTTCGTCGGTAAAAATGGAACTGGTCATCATTGGGTTACCCAATTCACGGACTATCGAGAGAGCTATATCATTATTTGGCATACGAATACCAACGGTTTTCTTATTCTTGAAAAGCTTGGGAAGCTTACTGCTACCGTTCAGAATAAAAGTAAACGGACCGGGAAGATTCTTTTTCATCAACTTAAATGCCACGTCATCCATCTTGGCATACTCACTTATCTGACTCATCTCATGACAGACAAACGAGAGATTAGCTTTCCGCAAATCGTGGTTTTTCAATTTTGCGATAAACTCCACCCCCGCACCATTGAATATATTGCAGCCAAAAGCATATACACCATCAGTAGGGAAAATGATTATTCCGCCTTTGCGCAACACTTCCACCACACGGCGTACCTCGGCAGGATTCGGATTAGTATCGTAAATTTTGAGTAACAAGTTGGTTAATTGGTTTAATGATTGATTAGTCGATCAGTTGATTTTCAGTGCAAAGGTACAAAAAAATCCTGCAAAGAATCTTCGCAGGATTTTTATTATTTTCAGAAACAGATAACTGATAGACCAATTAATCTGTCATTCACAATTTAAAATGCGTCAATAATAGCTTTGAAGTCGGCAACTTTCAACGAAGCACCACCAATTAAACCACCATCGATATCAGGTTGAGCGAATAATTCAGGAGCATTTTTAGCGTTACAGCTACCACCGTAAAGAATAGAAGTTTCTTCAGCGATTTCTTTACCGAATTTTTCAGCAATAGCAGAACGGATAAATGCCAAAGTATCTTGAGCTTGTTCAGTAGAAGCAGTTACGCCAGTTCCGATAGCCCAGATTGGTTCGTAAGCGATTACAATTTTTTTGAAATCATCTGCACTCAGGTTAAATACTGTTTCGTCCAACTGATTTTTCACATAAGCGTTTTGTTTGTTAGCGTTACGTACTTCCAACGCTTCACCGCAGCAATAAATCGGAGTCAAACCGTTAGCCAAAGCCAAAGCTACTTTATCATTTAAAATAGCACTTGTTTCGCCATAATACTCACGACGTTCAGAGTGACCAAGAATAACATATTCGGCACCTGTAGATTTCACCATAGCAGCACTGATTTCGCCAGTATAAGCACCTGATTCTTTGTTAGCACAGTTTTGAGCAGCTACAGCAATTACTTTTGTGTCAACAGCAGCAGCTACACTTGCAAGGTGAATAAACGGAGTTCCGATTACTACATCACACTTCAATTTTGCACCAGCCAATGCTTTGTTCAATTCAGTTGCCAATGCCAACCCTTCCTGTAGGGTTTTGTTCATTTTCCAGTTTCCTGCAACAATGTTTTTTCTCATCTTTTTTATTTTATGTTTAGTTTGATAATCTTTTGTACATTCGCGATTGTAATAAACTACTTAATACCTGCCGGTGACGATTTAAAGTCACGCCAGTTCCATTTTCCCACAACGGTACCTTGCTTAAGCAAAACCAAACCCGGATTAGCACGAATAATTGTTTTCAAGGTAGTAGGGTCAGTTTTCCAGAAAGGATAAGCGAGACCATTTTTTTTGATGAATCTCTTCACGTCTTCATCATTCGAACCGGTTAAAGCATAAAACTTAATTCCGCTCCTTACTGCTTTTTTATAAATCGCATTGGCCTTTTTAGCACCCTCAACTGATGCTTCAGATACATCGTACATGATCAGCAAATAAGTTTGCCCGGGATGATTTAACACCTGCTGAGTTATATCATCAAATTGCGCATTCATTATATTGAAGTCATGTATAGGAGCGTGATAACCTTTCGAGACTAATACCGATTTTTGGTCTACAAACACCCAACTTGAATCACCTTTAGGATAATTGTCAAGCGTAAATTCCTTTTGCTCGCCATTCTTTTCATAAATGAAAGTTGTTTTGTATTCATCAGCCGGAGCATTGTCGGGCACTGCCATAGCCTTTGGAATATTCACACCTACTTTATAAGGTAGAAAATCTATCATAGGAAGATGTCGATAACTATACAACGACAAAGAGACACCTATCACAATAAACAAGAAGAATGCAACAAACTGGCTTCTGTTGGTGAGAAAAGGATGAAACCTATAATGATAAATAAGCATCAGAATCACAATAGCAATCAAAACCACATTTTTAAAAAAAGTAGCCCAGTTACTTATAATCAACGCATCGCCAAAACAGCCACAGTCGGTTACCGGATTTTTAATGGCAATGTATAAGGTAAGAGGAGTCATTACCAGCATAAAAAGCAACGCCAACACATTGGTAAGATCAATATGAATGTTAAAAAGCATATTGAGACCGATAATAAGCTCAATGGTAGAAAGCGCAATGGCAAGAGGAAAAGCATAGTCGGCCATCGATTCAAAAAAGCCTCCGAAAGTATGCAAATAATCCTCAATTTTATACGTAGATCCAAGCGGATCAATTGCTTTCACAAAACCGGAAAAGACAAATACAAGACCAAAAAGTTTGCGTCCTATTTCCAATGAAATATTTCCAGCAGTTTGCAATGTTTTATTCATTCCTTTTGTTTTTAGTTTGTAATTAATAAATTTAAGTCAGGCATCAGTTACTGAGTGACTCTTCCATTTTAATTAATCCAAAAACAGCATAATTTATCATATCGAAATAATTCGCATCGATTCCTTCCGAAATTAAGGTTTTTCCCTTATTATCCTCAATTTGTTTAGTACGGTAAATCTTCATCAATATCAAATCGGTATATGATTCGAGACGCATACTACGCCAGGCTTCATCGTAATCATGATTTTTGTCCATCATCAATTTCTTTGCTTCCGATATATATTTTGTATAAAGATCAACCCCACGATCGTAAGTAAGATCATCGGTTTCGGAACAGCCCAATTCAAGTTGGATTAGTCCGATAATGCCATAATTTACAATAGCTATCAACTCCGGGCGAATTCCTTCGTTTACTTTTGATACACCTTTGGTTTCAATACTGCGTATACGATTAGCCTTGATAAATATCTGGTCAGTAACCGATTTTGGACGTAAAATTCGCCACGAAGCACCGTAGTCTTTCATCTTCTTAGTAAAAATATCACGGCAAATAGTAGCAACTTGGTCGAATTGTTGATCGGTGTGGCTCATAATGATAAGCTGTTTTTTAGGAACAACAAAGGTACTGTTTTTTGTTTAAACGACCAATCAATGAAAATCTAAATTTCCGCTATAAATTCTTATTATAAATATTGCATATTTATAATAATACTATTCATTTCAGAGCCTTTACTTTCGTTTATTAGCCCATTAAAAGGTTAAAACATCCAGCTTTTATAGTAGGAATGCGATATTTTTTCCTATATTTGTGACAGAAACAATAAAACTTATGAGAATATCAAGCCTATTGACCCTTCTTTTTCTGTGTATAGCCCTAACATCGATTTATGCTCAACAACGTGGAAATGCCTCGTTCTACAGCTCAAGGATGCACGGCAGACACACATCAGATGGGGGAAAATATCACACCGACAGTCTCACATGTGCTCACCGGACCTATCCTTTTGGAACCTTATTAAAAGTCCGGAATCCCAAAAATGACAAACAGGTAATAGTTAAAGTAACCGACCGCGGTCCGCACCGAAAAAGGTTACTCATAGATTTATCCTATTCGGCGGCCAAAGAACTCGACATTGTGCGCGCGGGAGTTGCTCAGGTTGAAATTACCAAAATGGATTCTGTTCCAGCGAAACAATTTATTCTACCTTCTGAATCGGTACTTGCCCAGGTTAGCGGCAAAACAAACAGCAACAAATAAATTCAGCAACCCTTTTAGTCTTTAAATTGGAGTATCTTAACTTCAGTCCGACTTTCTATTTCTAATAATCATTGTATCTTTGCGCCTGATTTTTTCAAAATTATTTTTAATCAGAACAATAAACGACATATGGGTATAGAAAAAGCCATCTTCCAACGCACGGAACTGCTTTTAGGAAAAAGTTTTATAGAACGTACAGCAGAAAAGCGGGTTATTATTTTCGGCATAGGAGGTGTTGGCAGTTGGTGTGCCGAAAGCCTTGTTCGTTCTGGGATACGCCACCTGACCATAGTCGATTCTGATCGGGTTTGCATAACCAATATCAACCGGCAACTTATGGCCACGACCAAAACGGTAGGCAAAGTGAAAACCGAGGTATTGAAGGAGCGTTTACTCGAAATAAATCCTACGGCCGAAATTACTGCCCTGCAAAAGATATATAGCCCCGAAAACTACGAATCCTTTGAACTGGATAGCTACGATTTCATTATTGACGGAATCGACAGCCTGGCAAACAAAGTTCATTTAATACAGCAAGCCACAAAAACCAATGCTACTTTCTTTTCGTCGATGGGCGCAGCCTTAAAGATGGATCCGACACGCATCAAGGTGACTGAATTCTGGAAAGTGCAAGGTTGTCCGCTAGGAGCAGCACTCAGAGGAAGACTCCGGAAACTTGGTGGGACAAGCAAGAAGTTTATGTGCGTATACAGCGATGAATTATTGCAAAATAAGGGCGAAAACGCCTCATGCGGAACCGAAAAATGCATGTGCCCCAAAGCCATTGCCGGACCCGGCGATCCGGATTTGGTAAACCACGAGTGGTGCAGCCTGAAAGCCAAAATAAACGGAACAACATCATACATGCCGGCCATGTTCGGGATGACTATTGCAGCACTGGTAGTGCAGGCAATAGAAAAAGAGAAAGAGTAAACCGCTTTATTGGTCCGGCAACCCACATGACCGGCCCAATAAGCAGTTGTTTTTGCACCTATTCAATCGTAGCAAACCGGAATTTTACCAACCAACTCCCGGCATCATTTTACCGAAAGCTTTTCGCCTCCTGTATGAGCCACAAACTCCGGTGCATACTGGCACTGAACCGAAGCTATCCCACTGCTATAATCTCCGGCTGCATTTACCCACATTTCATATTCGAACACATATGTTCCTTTAGGCAAGAAGGAGAAAAAGAACTGCGTAGAAGCATCTTTCGTCGACTGATAGTAACAAACTCCTTCTTTCCACTCACTACCGGAACGTTGACTCACCGGCTCGAAGCACGAAGCCCTCAAATCTTTCAACGCCACAAACTCCAGGTTGCGATCGGTGGTAATAACCAAACGCGACACCACCTTATCGCCTTTATGTAAGCCCGCTTGCTCAACCGGAACCAATCCATTGAGAGCGCTACCAAATGCAGAGCCTTTGACTGACGGTTTCACAACAAATAAATTCCGCGTAATCTTCAGCGGGCCGCCCTGTCCGGTCACTTTATCCAGTGTCTGATAGTATTGCCAGTACATAGCACCCCAACCGATTCCCGACTGGTTGGTATTTGACACCGTAACCTTTCCCATTTCCGGCCGGACATCAGCAGGAGCAATGGTTTGTTTGAAATAAGAAGTTCCCGCTTCTACATTTTCGGGCTTCAGCAAAGTAGACCCAAGCTTAATTTGTGCTACTCCGTCGTTGATCAGCCAATCCGACCCCTGATGCAACAAAGCATAAACAGCATCGACGGTAGACAGAGGTGAATCCCAACGCTGCGTTTGCTTTTGCTTCAACAACCAAATCTTCATTTCGTCCAGATCGGCCTGACTACCCGATAACTCAGAGAAAGCCCCGATCAGAGCAGCCTGAACAGCTACCGGACGTTCATTCCAATAATAACCCGGCGTATTCTTTGTCCAGTACATCCCCAACTCATCGGTTTTCATTGCATTTTCTTTCAACGATTTCAGAATATCTGCCGCCAGTTCAGACTTACCGTTGCGTTGCGCCAACACCGCCGTCATAGCTTTACCATAAAGTGTAAAACTTGTCCAGTATTTTTCGGACTGCGCCGTGTAAAACTTCAGCGCTTCACGTGCCGACTCTGCTACAGGAATATCCGGATACTCAGACCGCAGGTGCAAATAGAATAATTGCATATTATCGATACACATTTCCTTTTGATAAGCCCTGTTTGACTTCTTCAGCATATCAAAATCGTGCGCAAGTTCCAAATCGAGATATGTCAATGCAGCAGTAAGCGGTAAGCGGTAAGCAGTAAGCGCATTTCCTCCCACCATTTTGTTTAACCGTGCCTGATTCAATACAATTTCCTGTGTAATATAGCGATTATCGCCCATTCCGCTAAACCAGGCGAAAGCTCCCGAAGGCAACTGGAGCGAAATAAGCTTATCAAGATACTGTTGAGCCTGATTTTTCCGACTATTTAAATCAAAAAGCAAAGCTATTTGTCGTTTCTGCTCAGTTTCATCTTTAGCAGCCATCACCCAAGGAGTTTCTTCGAGCAACATATTCTTCAGCTCGGTATTTTTTTGCAGGTTCGACAGTAAAGTTTCGCGCGTACCACCCGCATTTTTCCACCGGTCGAACACAGCAGCAATCTTAGGATTAGAATTGACAATATACGTAGCCAGCATATTGGCATAATAGGCACTGAGATAATCCAACGCATTGTCATTTTCAGGAGTAGCAATAGCAGGTAAGGCCTGCACAGCATACCAAGCCGGATTGGACGAAAATTCTACCGACAAATTGCGGGTATCTACCGTCGAACCATGCTTCAACAGGCTTTCGAAGCTGAATGTGCGGGTTTCATTACCCCTTACCGTCAGCGGCATGCTTTCGGTTACCAACACTTTGTCGGGCAGCACCGGCAGATACTTCTGTTCTCCGTCGTTAAAGTTGCCGGCATGCGCCACCACCTTGCAAACCACCAACTCATAAGGCGAAAATTCGGTTAGCTCCCACTCCACTGCCTTCGTTTCGTTGGCTACCAGCGTCAGCGCTTTCGGAGCAGCGTCTTTCAGACGTATTGATTTTTCCGTGGCCGGATCAATCAGCTCCAACTGAACGGTTGACTTCAACTCTTTATCGGTAAGATTAATCACATTGGCACTTAAAACAAGCTTATCCGACCGCCGTACAAATCGTGGAAGATTCATCTGTACCATCAGATCCTTTTGGGTAACTACCTGTGCATCGGCCTGCCCAAAATATAAATCGGGCGTATGAGCCAGCATCTTTACATTCCAACGCGTCAGACTTTCGGGGGCTGTAAACGTAAACTTCACATTACCTTGTGAATCAGTTCTTAGTTGAGGATAAAAAAAGGCCGTTTCGTTGAAGTTGGTACGGATCTGCACGGGAGTTTTTTCAGCAGCAGCCTTAGCAGCCACCTTCATATCGGCCACAGCTCCGGTAAGGTCACCCTTTTTCCGGGCTCCATACCCCACAACAACTGTTTCGGACAAAACAGCACTGTCCACTCCTTTCTGAACCATATTTGCCATACCTCTTATCCTAACAGATCCCCTATTAGAACCTGAAATATTTAGTCCAAACCAATTAAAATCATTAAAATCCAACTCTGTAAATTGCTCCAAGTGCACAGGAAAAGACGCACCGCCCACTCCCCGGTTATTTTCAGAGAAAGACCACTGCGGAGAAGATGGAATCATGGCCCGATAAGACGGATCGAAACTCCAGCTATGCGGAGAAATGGCATCCAGCGATGCATCATACATAGCCACCAGCAGTTCGGCCTGCTTTTTTCCGTTTGCACTATCGGGCACGGTTACTGTCCATTCCGCTTTTTCGCCGGGCAGCAACTTATTGCGAAAAACACTCAGCACCGGACTCAGTTTTTTGGTTGCCACTTTATGTCGGAGCTCAACGACTTCATGATAAAGCTGCCCATCTTTCATAAATGTAAACTGAACCGAAACACCAGCTCCGTAACTTTCTTTAAACGGAATGTCAAAGTTTTTTATCTCGTCGGAAAACTGAATCCAACGACTCTCAAGCACCACATTGCCCTGCATAATTTCATATAAAACATAGCTGTTCACCATAGAAGTACCAAATACGATCTGTGCTTTATCGCCTACCTCACATTCGGTTTTAGGCGAAAGCATCCACACTGCACTTTTCACCGGAGGGCGTTTATCTGCCGTATCGTACAGCACAAATACTTTCTCCGTTTTTACCTCCTGGCCGTGCGAATCGGTAGTGGTCAGCGTAAGTTTATACCTTCCGGAGTTCAACTTGCTAAAATCCACCGCCAGTTTTTTATCGCGGGTATCAAAACTGCCCGACAAAACCACTCCGACCTCTTTCAGCACCACCGATTCATCCAGCTTTTCGGCATACACATTCGTGTCGGCCAGCTGCGACACCGTATATTTCAATGTAGTGTAAACCACTTCGTCATTGATGGTACGGGTGCTGACGTCCAACAGTTGTTTTTCCTTTTTATTGATTTTTTCCGGCATTTCAGCCAAAATAAACAACGATTTATCGCCCACTGACAGCCCTTGTTCGCCCTGTTGGGTTTCTCCTTTGAGGTCGGTAACATCGGCATAGAGCGTGTAGGTATAAAATTGCCCGTCGCGATACAGACCCGGAACATTGGAAGCCGTTTTAACCGGAACAAACGAAACATCAAACGACCCGTTGAGTTTAGTGGCAGCAGTTCCGGTTGCTATTTCTTTATCGGGCTCGCTAAACCACCAGCAATAGCGATGCGGTCGCCGAACCACGCGATATTTTACCCCCGCACCGGCCACTGCATAACCCGCGTAGGCTTTTACATGCCCCGTCAGAGTTACATGATCGCCAAAACTCACTTCCGCCTTAGGCTTGTCTATGCTTACTTCAAAAGTCGGACGTTTATACTCTTCCACCCGGATGGTTTGCGAGTAATTGCCGGACTGAAGACGGTACGTGCCGGACAATCCACCATCGGGCAACACAAATTCGCCGGCAAAAGATCCAAATTCATTGGTACTGAATTTCTTTGTCGACACATTTTGCCCGTTAGCATCAAAGAGTGTAACTTCATATCCGGTATTTTTATCAACCACCTGCTGCTTTTTGCTCTGAGCATAATACGCTATACCTTTAAAATAAACCGTTTGTCCGGGACGATATACAGCCCGGTCGGTAAGTAAAGTCAATTGAGCATCTTGGTTTTCGCTGGCAGACTGTTCGTTGTAATACAAGTACGATCCGGACGAATAATAGCAATCTTTTCCTTTAGCAAAGAAAAAAACACAGTTCCCATTATCGTTTGAGAATGAAAAAGAGCATAGACCGGTTTTATCGGTTTTCTGTTTTTCGGACAACTGAGACTGATAACCATTGTTTGTCCACGTTTTTTTATACACCGACACCTCTACTTCTTTCTGAGGCTGCCCGCTCTGTCGATTGAGCACATATAAACTGCCGGTGCCAACCGCTGTAGCCCGATTTATATAACCCAAATCAGTAACCGTAAAAGCTCCCACAGCACGTTCGGAAGCTGTAGAATCATTTTTTACACCAATAGCAAACTCATAAATTCCATAGTCGCGAGCCTTAAAGTCTATCTCCGTGTTTATCGTTCCAAAATTTGGATCGGCTTTCAGTTGCACTGTGCGGGTTTCAATTAAAGTTCGGTTTGGATAAGCTATTTTAGAATTCCGGTTCGTTTGTTCATAATCGGCATAATCAGCAGCCGTAGCATTGACTCGATAAACCTGCAACTGCAAGCTGCGCACATTGGCACTGCCAGCAACTATCTTCTGCGTATCCGACAAACCCACCATGCGGGCGTACTTCACATACAATATCTTCTGACTTATCTGTGTGCGAATATTTTTCAGACTGTTTATTCGTTTATACCGGGGGAAACGTTTCAGTCCGGAGCTACAAATATCATAAGCCGTTTTACGATTTATTTCATCGTCAGTAGCCGACTGCAAATAGTATTCCGCCTTTTGTGCCAACACTTCCACCACGGCTTCATTATCGGAATAACGTTTTTCCAACCGATCAAGTGCAGCCAGATAACAAGAATCAGCCCCCTCCTGTGTGGCATGAGCACGCATATAATTCAGCCTTTGCACATCGGCATACAGCAAAGCGGGAACATTGTCAGACTCCG
>Ga0302166_10000163_pt1 | contig 17742 bp, 9 predicted proteins | sample I_Fen_E3_3_FD_193491 | JGI IMG/M metagenome (GOLD analysis project Ga0302166, IMG submission 193491) | Peat permafrost microbial communities from Stordalen Mire near Abisko, Sweden - I_Fen_E3_3 | ecosystem: Environmental > Terrestrial > Soil > Wetlands > Permafrost | place: Sweden: Abisko... | reverse complement strand
GGCAGGATGGTTCGACCACTGGGGCGGCAAGCATGCAGCCACGGACACCACCGAGCAGGTGCGCGATCTCAAGTGGATGCTGGCCCAAGGATACTCCGTGAATCTCTACATGTTTCACGGCGGCACTACGTTTGGCTTCATGAACGGCGCGAACTTTGAAGGCGAGTATCAACCGCAAACGACGAGCTATGACTATGATGCGGCTCTCGATGAATCGGGGCGTCCGACGAAGAAGTACTACGCGTTTCGTGCAGTGATCGCTGAGACGAATCTGACCATGAAGTTGCCGGTGGTACCGCCGGTGGCCCCGCTGATTTCGGTCGATCCCTTTGAGCTTCGCGAATGCAGCAGCTTGTGGAACAACCTGGGTCCGCCGATCGAGGCTACATCGCCAAAGCCAATGGAGATGCTGGGGCAGTCTTATGGCTACATTCTGTACCGGACTCAGGTGGCTGGGCGTATTGATGGCGAGCTGCGGATGGACGGGATGCATGACTACGCCTATATCTTCGTGAACGGAGTCATGCAGGGGGCGCTTGATACTACAAACGGGCAGAGCAGAATGACGATCCACTCCGCAGCGGAAAAGAATCGGCTCGACATCCTGGTGGAAAATGGAGGACGCATTAACTTCAAGAAGCGCCTCCGAGAGGAGCGCAAAGGCATCATGGGAGCGATAACGCTTTCGGAGAAGGAATTGAATGCCTGGCAAATCTATCCGCTGCCCATGACTGAATTGAGCAGCGTCACTTTCAGAGGCGGTGTGACAGAGACGACAGGGCCCAGGTTCTGGCGAGGAGCGTTCACGCTCGGGAAGACCGCCGACACCTACCTCGACATGCGCGACCAGGTAAAAGGCGTGGCATGGATCAACGGACACACTCTGGGAAGGTTCTGGAACCGGGGCCCACAGCAAACACTGTACGTGCCGGCACCGTGGCTGAAAACTGGAGTCAATGAGCTTGTGATCTTCGACATCAATGGCGGAAGCAACATGAATCTGCGCGGACTCGATAGTCCGGTGTTCAGCGAGTGAGTTTCGTCGTCGCTCATGCGAACCGACCAACCCGCGCAGGGCATTTCAATAGTCGTGAAGCTCAATCCCCGTGCGCATGCTTCTCGGGCATGCCGAGCTTGCTGACGGTCTCCGCGCCAAAATCGAATTCGATGACCACCGCAGGCTCGTCGCCGACGACGAATCCATCGTGACCCGGTTCGATGCAGAGCACCTGCGGGGCGCGGAAATCGAGTATGCAACCGTCGGGGAATTCCATGTGGATCTGCCCGCGCGCCAGGAATCCCACGTGCGCGTGCATACATAGTTCAGTTCCCACCTGTGGCTTCATGTCTTTCGACCAGCGGAAGCCGACAGGATAGACCACGCGCTTCACCTGGCAATCGCCCGCGCGGACAATATCGAGCTGCACGGGCCCCGCCTCACGATGTTCGGCGCCTTTGATGGGCGCCAGCAAAACATCCGTCTCACTCATAGCAATCGGCCTCCTTCGCGAGAATAAATGTGCTTGAACTCGCCTGTCGGCGATTAACCGGGATAGACGCGACCCTGTTCAATCCAGGCAGCGACCTCGTCAGTCGTGGCACCCGCTTGGCGCAAGTGCTCTCGAATCTCGGGCTCTGACATCGAAGGTGAAGTGCTTTTGATGATGTGGCCGTCGAAATCAATGCCAAGCACAATAAAAGATTCAGGCTCTGCTCCTTTTACCTTGATCACGCGATACTTTGTCGCCATCGTTTCTCCTGATTGAAAGTGTTATGTGGCTGCGCGCCGGAACAGCTGGAGCAGCAGGCCTGCGCCTGTTACGTGGAACATGATACAGGGAATTCTGCCAACTGCGTCCACGCATCTCTCAGCGATCAGAGTAGAACTAGATAAGGATATGGCGGAGGGAGAGGGATTCGAACCCCCGGTACCCTTTCAGGTACAGCGGTTTTCAAGACCGCCTGTTTCAACCGCTCACACATCCCTCCGCGGTTGGTTGCAGCAGTGCCTCTATTGTAAAGCTATTTTGAAGGGCTTAGTCTCGCCTACAAACTTCGACCGAACGAAACTACACGTCCAACAAAAAAGGCCGGGAGCGACGCTCCCGGCCGAGAGTGGCGTAGAACAGGTTAGAAGTTGAGCCGGATGCCAAACTGAATCTGGCGCGGGCTGTTGTTGGTAACCTGCCCGGGCAAGACCCCCCAGCTACCAGCGCTGCCGGTATCCAGGTAGTCGCCCGACGGATCGCCGAACTGATTGTGGTTGAACACGTTGGTGAAGACGAACTGAGCTTCGGCGTTGAAGCGTTCCGTAATTCTCACAGTCTTCTTAACGCTAACGTCGACGTTCCAGTACGGCAGGCCGCGGTAAACGCCCCAACCGCCGGCATGGGTGTCATAGCCCAGGATCGGCTGGCGCACGTTGTTGTACGCTGCTTCCGGATCCGCGAACATGTTGACTCCGAAACCGCCCGTGCCAACCCCGTTCGATCCCGGGGTGTTGTAGTGGGCGGAAGCATTTCCACTCCACGGCGTCAGGGGAATCGCGTTTTCGGAGTTCCCATAGCCGAAGAAGTTGACGGAATCGCCTTCGCCAAAGGCCTGGCCGCCGCCGTTGATGGTTCCCAACGTGACGGGCAGTCCGCTCCCCGTCGCGAACACCGGAGCAATGGTCCAACCTCCCAGCAGATGGCCCACAAATCCCGACTGCGACTTGAAGAAGTTGGGTTGGTAAACGATGAACAGGTTGTAGATGAACGGACGGTCGAAAGCCTGGAGACCGTAACCCGTCCGCAAATTAAACGGATCAGGTGCGGTCGACGAGCTCGTGGCCTGGACAGCTGCACCCGTTCCCAGTGCCCTCGACCAGGTGAAATTCGACTGCATGGAGACGCCGTTCCAGGACTGGGTCTTCAAGGTAACGAACAAGGCATTGTAGTTGCCATATCCGATACTGGAGTTCATCCCGACACCCGAGGTCAATTGGCCGTTGCAGCCGATATCGCCCTGGTTCACGCAATTGAGGGGCGTATTCATCATGCTGCGTGGGAAGTTGAAGCCCCCGTTGTCCAGGTCGCTATACAGACTCCACACGTTCTGGATCGCGAGGTTGCCGGTGCCGTTCTTACTGATTCCTTCCTGGTCCAGCACCGCCTGCGTGCAATTGGCATAACCGTTACAGTAACCGGTGCCAGACAGCGCAGCCTCAAAGAAAGGCTGCGGCGCGACCGCCGCAGTGTTGCCTGCGCAAGCGCCGCCGCCCATATTCTTCGGGTTTCCACTTCCGCAGTATCCAATCACCGCGTTCGCGTAGGCGTTGGCAAACGTCTGGCCGCCCTTGGTCATCATGTAGGGTACGGCGTTGAGGTTCATGCCCATATATTCGTTCTTGATGATGCGGCCAATGTAGCCCATCTCAAGACTCATATGGTTGTTGATCTGGCGCGCAAACGTAAGCGTAAACGTATGCACCTTGTTGGGCCTGAAGTTCGGATCGAGCGCCTCACCCGCTCCCGCTGCGACGCCATTCACGCCGGGATACAGCGGTTGAGGGAGGGTTTGGCTCGGCTGCCCTGGAGGCGCCAGTGGAGCGACAAGTCCATCCGTCTGGACACGAAAACCGGTAATTGGAGTTGCCCTGGTAGAGCCGCAGCCGTTGATTAGTACGTTTGTACACTGCACGGGCTGAATCAAGCCGGTGCCGAGCAGCGGGACCAGGACAAGGTTAACACCGTTGAGGCGTCCGTAGCTGAGGCCATAGCCGCCGCGAATCACCGTCCTGCCGTCGCCGTACATATCCCAGGCGCCTGCAATACGCGGGCTCCACTCTCCGTAGAATGGATTGTAGGGATACTTGGATGGGTGGGCGGTGTTGCCCAGCAGCGTAAAGCCAACCTGCGGGTTGTACACATTGCCCGCCAGAGCGGCGGCCGAGCGAGCACCCAGGTACTGTTCCGTGTTGATGGGATTGTTGTCAGGACCGATGAAGATGACCTGTTTCCCCGATTCCTCCGTCGGGGGCATTTCCAACGTCCATCCCAAACCGTAGTTCAGTGTGAACCGCGACGTCATGCGCCAGGTGTCGCCACCGTAGAAGTTGTAGTAAGGGATGGTGACCTTGTCGTACGCCGGTGTCAGTGGAGGGTTAAGGGTCAAGTTGTTGCCGGTGCGGGTGTATGCGATCTGCGAGATCGATACGATACCCAGCATCGCGGCGTAGTCGCGACCATAGGTTGTCGCTTTCGAAGTGCAGTTCGGATCGCCCTTGAAAGGACCGGAGCAACCTACCGCGTCCGGAACGTAGCCGCTCATGTTAATTCCGGAGCCACCGGTCGTGCCCAACTGATAGGCGGGGTAATAATTGATACCGCCGCCGTTGTCAGTGCGGCTGTGCCAGTTAAAGTTGCGCTGGTACATGCCGCCGAACTGGACCATGTGCTTGCCGTGGATCCAGCTGACGTCATCGCGAATCATGTTGTCCTGACCGTTCCAGAAGCGGGTACGGGTCTGCTGAGTGTTGACATTATAAGGGGCTAGCACCTGGGTGGCAGTTTCGCCGAACGGCTCGAGCGCACCACCCAATCCAGGGTACTGAGTTGGCCCTCCGTACCGGCCCCACTGCCACCAGTTGCGCAGGTAGCTGTACCGAATGGAGTTCGTCCATGAATTCGACAGGTTGGAGTCTAGGCCGGCCACCAGGAACCACGGCTGCTGAGGAGCATTGGAGAGCGACTTGGGCGTGCCCAACGTGGCGCCCGGAGTGAAGCCGCCGATGTCAACCTGTTGTGTGGTGGCATTCTGCAGGTTGTAGTAACGGTAGCTGGCGAAGAACTTGTTCTTATCGCCAAAATTGTGGTCCAGCTTGGCCACCCCGAAATTGGAGGTCTGGGGCACCGCGACATTAGCTTGGAAGCCGAGAATGTTAGTTCCATCGCAGCGTGAAAGTCCGCATCCGCTTTCGTTGGAAAGTGGCATGTACTGGTTCCACATCTGCTGTACCATCGGGTTGATACCAATTGCCCGAGGATCGCATAGCCCATTGGGACTAGCGGAGCACTGTGCTGGCTGGTAAGTGACGCCGTTAAACGTAACCGGTGTCGGGTTCAGGTTGTACGTGACACCACCGAACGTCAACAAGCCCAACCGCATTGCGGGGGAAGGAACCGCACGCTCAATGGTCGAAGAGTTGGGGAAGCGGAAGCCTTCGTAGTTGGCAAAGAAGTACGTCTTGCCGCCCAGAACTTTCCTCCCAATGATCGGTCCGCCGATGGCGCCTCCGAAACGGTTGTAGTGGAAGCTAGCGTTAGGCTTATTCTGAAAATTGTTCTGCCAGGTATTGGCGTTCAGATTGTTGTCGAGGTAATACTCATACGCCGTGCCATGCCACTGGTCGGTACCGCTCCTGGTCTGGATGATCACCTGGGCGCCAGCCGAACTGTTAAAGTCCGCGCCCTGACCTGCGACGTTCACCTTGAATTCCTGAACGCTATCAGCCGGAGTCGGCATAACGCCGGTTGCGCCGGCCGCCACGCCGTTGCTCTGGTTGGCCGAACCGCCCGTGGGGTCACCGGCAAAACTGGTCGTATAGACGCTCATACTGCCGTCCATGTCGTTGGTGTTCTCGCCGCCATCCAACTGGAAGGAGGTTTGATCGACCACCGCGCCGGCTACGCTACCGTCAGGGCTGATGCCGGCCTGTAACGTAAGGAAAGTGCTGGTGTCGCGAGCAATGCTGGGGAGCGAATCAAGCGCCAGCCCACTCACCGTGCTGCCGACCGTTGCGTTCAGGGTTTGCAGTTCTACGCCGGAACTCTGTACTTCGATCGTCTGGCTTTCGCTGCCGACCTGCAACGTGACGTTGTTGGTGGAAGTCGTGCCAACCTCCACGATGTCGCTGGGAATCGTGACTTTCGAGAATCCAGCCTTGGTGACAGTGACTTCATAATCGCCGGGCTTCACATTCAGAAACGTGTAGCGGCCCGAGCTATTCGTCGTTAAGGTCTGAACCGTGCTGGTCGCCTTGTCTTTCAGTGTGACAGTCGCATCTGGAACCACCGCGTTGCTCGGGTCGGTGACGACTCCGGTTACGGTTCCCAGCGAGCCGGTTTGCCCCCACACGGGGAGCGAAGCGCCGACCAGTACTAGCACGGTCAAAAGCGCCAGAAATGGGGAGTACCCCAGGAGTTGTAAACGCCTCATCATTTCCCCCTCATCAGTTTTTCAGTTACTGAAAGCGTACGGAGACCCGTACGGCAACCCACATTGTTGAATGATGTAGTCGCTACGCGGAAGGCAAATTACAAACGGACTTGTAACCCCTTACGACCCCGCCTTGCCCCCGCAAAGAAACTCTGCGCCTATCCTAATGTCCTGAGACGCTATTCCTCGATCACCAACATTGCAAGACCACTAAGGTGCCAGACACTTTCTATCACCTTGGCGGATTTGGCATTACAAGCGTTTGAACTGCCTTCCACTGCATGCAAATTGCTGAATTTTGGGCGTTGTAGTCTGCCAGTGCTGCGCAAAATTTATTTCATCGCCTTGCATGTTGCCGAAGCATGCCTTTACGATGACGCGAACCCTTCTCAACTTCGAACCTCCGAGGATCCCTGAATGCGTCGTCTGTTTTCCATTTCGTTGTTGCTGTGCCTGAGTTTGCCTGCCGGGCTTTACGCGCAGGTGGATACTAACCTCGTGGGCGGCATGAAGTGGCGCCAGATCGGCCCCTTCCGCGGCGGGCGCGTGCTGGCTGTTACAGGCGTCCCGGGCGATCCCAACACCTATTACTTCGGCGCGGTTGCCGGCGGCATTTTCAAGAGCACTAACGGCGGCATGACCTGGACGCCGACTTTCGATCATCAGAGTGTCTCGTCCATCGGAGCAATTGCCCTCGCCGATTCTGATCACAATATTCTTTACGCTGGCAGCGGAGAAGCCTGTCTGCGCGGCAACATTTCTTATGGCGACGGCGTGTACAAATCCACTGATGCCGGCCTTACGTGGACGAACGTCGGTCTGAAAGACTCACGCCATATTGGCGCGGTTATCATCGACCCGCGCAATCCCGACATCGTGTTGGTGGCTGCACTCGGACACGCTTGGGGACCGAACGCTGAGCGCGGAGTCTTCCGCACCGCCGACGGCGGTAAGACCTGGCAGAAGGTCCTCTACAAAGACGAAAACACCGGCGCGATCGACGTCGTTTTCGATCCCAGGAACTCCAGTATCGTTTACGCAGCAATGTATCAAGTGCGTCGTCAGCCATGGGTTTTCACTAGCGGCGGCCCAGGTAGCGGCCTCTACAAATCCACCGACGGCGGCCTGACATGGAAGCAGTTGCAAGGCCACGGGCTTCCGGAAGGCAACCTTGGACGCATTGGAATCTCGGTTTCAGGCGCCGATTCCAATCGTGTCTATGCGCTGATCGAGGCCAACAAAGGCGGCTTGTTCCGCTCCGAAGACGCGGGCGCCACTTGGACGCTGGTCAACGACGACGAGCGCTATCGCCAGCGCGCCTGGTACTTCACCCACGTCTTTGCCGATCCCAAAAATGCCGACACGGTGTACGTGCTGAACACAGGAGCGTTCCGCTCGGCCGACGGCGGCAAGACCTTCGAGTTGCTGCCGGCTCCGCACGGCGACCATCACGGACTTTGGATCGACCCCACCAACCCGCAGCGCATCATGAACAGCAATGACGGCGGCGTCACCATTTCGGTCGACGGCGGCAAGACCTGGACCCAGCAGAACAACCAGCCGACCGCGCAGTTTTATCACGTCGCCACCGACAACCACTGGCCTTATCGCGTATATGGTGCGCAGCAGGACAACAGTACCGTTGGCATCGCCAGCTACAGTGATGACGGCGTCATCGCCCGCCAGGACTGGTTTGAAGTCGGCGGAGGCGAAAGCGGCTATATTTCACCCGATCCGAAGGACCCCGACATTGTGTATGCCGGTTCCGATGCCGCTATCATTACGCGCTACGATCACCGCACCGATCAACTGCAAGATGTCTCGCCCTATCCCATCGACACCTCCGGTAACGGGGCCGACGTGCAGAAATACCGCTTCCAGTGGACAGAGCCGGTTTACGTTTCGCGCTACGACTCCAACGTCATCTACAGCGCCTCCCAGTATGTGCTGAAGACGGAAGACCGCGGACACAGTTGGAAATCCATCAGTCCGGACCTCACTCGCAACGACAAGAGCAAGCAGAAACCATCGGGCGGCGACCTCACACTCGACATTACCAGCGTGGAGTATTACGACACTGTCTTCACGCTCGCCGAGTCGCCGTTGCAGAAGGGAATGCTGTGGGCCGGCACCGACGACGGCGTCATCCAGCTCACCCGCGACGACGGCAAGACCTGGGAGAAAGTTACTCCCACTGACATGCCCGAGTGGGCATTAGTCAGCATTATCGAGGCTTCGCATCACGATGCCGGTACGGCCTACGCCGCAGTGGATTTACATAAGCTCGATAACCTTACTCCTCTCATTTACAAGACGCACGACTACGGCAAGACTTGGACGCGTATCACCACCGGCATCCCCGCAGGCTCCTACACTCGCTCCGTGCGCGAAGATCCCAAGGTAAAGGGACTGCTCTACGCTGGCACCGAAACCGGTGTGTATTTTTCCGTGGACGACGGCGCCCACTGGCAGGCGCTGCAACTCAACCTGCCAACGTCTCCTGTTCACGATCTAGCGGTGAAAGATAACGACCTGATCGCCGCCACGCATGGTCGCTCGTTTTGGATTCTCGACGACGTAAGCCCGCTGCGCCAGGCCAGCAGTTCAATCGCCAGCGAAGACTTCCACTTTTACCAGCCAGCGACCGCAACGCGCTTGCACTTTCCCGATCAGGTCGAGCGCAAACGCCCGGTTGGCGACAACCCGCCCAAGGGCGCAATCCTCTACTACTCCCTGAAGGCGAAGCCCGCGGAGAAGGAAGAGATCACCCTCGATGTTTTCGACGCGCAGGGCAAGCGCGTGCGCCATCTCTCCAATCGCGAAGAAAGCAAGAACGAGCAACCACCCGAGTGGCCCGATCAGGAGCGTCCCGCGAACCTGCTGCCCGCCGAGGCGGGCTTGAACCGCTTCGCATGGGACTTCCGCACTGACGGCCCGGTACAGGTTCCCGAACTCTTCTACGTCGGCGAGCCGCCACGTGGCCCGCTGGTCGTGCCGGGAACTTACCAGCTCAAGCTCACAGTCAAAGGCAAAACACAGACGGGGTCACTCGAGGTCGTGAACGATCCTCGCTTACAGAACATCGTGAGCCAGGCGGACCTGCAGCAACAGGCCGAGTTGGCTGCTAAGTTGCAACGAGACATCGACAACCTCCACCGTGCGGTCAACCAGATTCGCGGATTGCGCGCCAATCTGCAAACGCTGCAAAAGTGGGCCGGCGAAGGCACGCCTAACAACGATGTGATCGCCGCTGCGAAATCGCTCGACCAGAAAATGACCCCGGTGGAAGAGCAGTTGGTCCAGGTGAAGATGAAAAGCTCCGAGGGCAACCTGCGCTATCCCAACATGCTGAACGAACAGTACTGGAGCTTTAACGAACTAGTCCAGAGCTTCGACCAGGCGCCAACAGCGCAGCAGTTGCAGGTTTACGACGAGTTGCACACCCGGCTCGGGGCGCAATTGGCCAAGTGGCAGCAGATACAGACCGCCGACGTCCCGGCGCTGAACGACCTGATGCGCAAGAATGGCGTGCCGTCGTTGGCAGTGGGGAGCGGACTGGGGGAGTAAGCCAGAGCCTCCTTTAGATCCTGGTTACTTGGTGTCCGCCGGTCCCCTGATTGCCATCAGGTATTCGACGATCTGCGTTTGTTCCGGCGGTGTGATGGGCGCGCCGTACACGTCAACCATCTTCTTGACCTCCTTCTCCCACACCGTCCGCGAGAATCGCGGCTGCATGGTGACGTAACGCCCGGAGTGGCACAGCAAGCAGTGCTGTTGAAACACCGCGAGGTTTGGGCCAGATGGCATCTCCAGCGGATATTGCGGCAAGGTAATTTCGTGGACAGGGGTTGTCGCGCCCTTTGCCGCTCCACTACTGCCACTTTGTTGCGCAGACGCCGATACCCACAAAGCCATTCCCAATGTTGCGAGCACAATGCTTGTTTTCACCCAGTTTCTTCTCATGCCACCACCACCTCGACGTGTTCGATCACGTCGCGCTGGTAGCCGCTGCGATTCCACTGCGACGTCACTTGCTGTCGACCGTCGTTGCTGATTGCCCGCACCTGCAGACGGTACGTACCCTTGTCCGTCGGCTTCCACGGTGCGCTCCACTGGCGCCACGAATACTTGCCAAGATCGGTTCCCAGCTTGGCGTCGCTCCACGTCTTCCCCTCGTCCGTCGAAACTTCAACTTTGCGAATGCCCGAACCACCATCGTTGGCCACACCCTCAATCGTGTAAGAGCGTCCTACGCTCAAGTGCTCGCCCAAGGTGGGCTTCACAAAAATCGAGCGCACCGACATCCGTGTGATTGGGACAGTGACCTTAGACAGTTGCTGCGGAGTTTCTTCCGCGCCGGCGTTATTCGGAATGCGATAAGCCGTGTCCATCCAGAAAGTCTTGAGCGGCTGGTCGAGTACAGTGATCTCCGACAGCGACTTCACCCAATATGTGGCATACCATCCCGGCACCACGAGGCGGATGGGAAATCCGTTCAGCATGGGCAGAGGCGCGCCATTCATTTCATACGCAATCAGCACCTCGCCATCACGCGCGCGATCGATCGGCAGCGACTTTTCGAACCGCGGCGTCTGCGGCAACGGAGCGGTATCGAGGCCGCGGAACCCCACCTCCACCGTTGCCGGTTCTACGCCCGCCGCATCGAGAACGTCCTTCAGCCGCACACCCTTCCAGCGCGCATTGCTCATGGCGCCGTTACCCCATTGGCCTCCGGCCACGCGCGGCTCAAACAGGCTGCGCGAATTACCCGCGCACTGGCACAACGCCACTACCGATACTGCCTCAAACTTGGTCTGCAGGTCGTGAAGCGAGAGTTGCAACGGATTCTTCACACGGCCGCCGACTTCAAGACGAAACGTTCGAGTATTGACCGAGGTGGGAATTCCTGCCAAGTGCCAGCGCACGAAGAACGCGTCGTTCGGAGTCAGTTCGCTCTCGAAGTAACGGAGCGGAGTTTCCAGTTGTGGAGGTCGGTCAGTCAGAAGGATTAGGTCGGTCTTTTGTGGATAGCGCGCCATTTGCGGCGCACTCGCTAGCCCTTCCGCCCATGCGGACGGCAAAAGCGAGGAGAGAAGTTCACCCTCGCCCAAGAATCGGACGGCAGCAGCGTATCCACCCACCGCGGCGAGCATGGCGCCGAAACGCCGCCGGTTAAAGGTGTCTATTTGTGCCATATCTTCAGAACCCCACGATAAAGATAGACAATGTAGCGGATCCATAGTCTCAGCAGGGGTCCACTCCGACAAGTGCGCTAGTGAACCAGCCGCGCTTACGCCTTCCCCACCTTCAACAACTCCCCTAGCGTCGTCACCTTCATGCTACTCAGCTTTTCCAGCAGCTTTTGCCACAGACGCGCGGTGACGAACGCATCCTCCAGTGCGTGATGCGCCTCGTGAAAGTCGACGTCATAGATCTTTGCTAGCCCAGCCAGTGAGATGTTCGCCATCTGCTGCTCCAAGTCCTCCCGCCACGGACTGTTTTGCAAAATCCAGCGATGCGCCCTCGCGGTATCAATTGCAGGATTGCTTAACTCGTGCTGCTGATCACCCAGCTCCTTGCGCAGAGCCTTCATGTCAATTTGCACGAAGTGGCCCACAACCACGCGCCCTGCGATGAACTCGCGCAACTCCGCGAGCGCACGGGTTGGCGCGATGCCTTGTTCCACATCATTAGGCCTGAGCTTGTGGATGAGCACGCTCTCCGCCGGAACATGCACCCCCGGATTCACCACGGTATAGAACTGTTCCGCCATGCGGATCTTCGGCCCGTCCATCGCAATCGCGCCAATCGAGAGCAGCCGGTTGGTCTTGGTGTCGAGCGAGGTCAGCTCTGTATCCACCACGGCATAGCGCACCTCTCTCAGTGGAGTGTCCTTAGAGAAGCGGCCGTCGAGCACGTCAGATTTTCGGCCGAACTTGAACCAGTCCGGCATCCTATTTTCCGAGCTGCGCCCAGACCGCCGTGCGGAAGCGGTCGTCAATCACCGACTGCATCCGCGCCACAGTTTGGAATGCCTCGCGCAACAAGCCTTTCTGCAAGTGTGTCAGTTTGCGTGGGCTCACGTAATTGCTCAGCGGCTTGCCTTCACGTGACTGCTGCAATTGGTTCTCCAGCCGCAGGAGCGTCAAGAACTCGAACGCCTCCTGCAATTCGATGAGTATCTTTTCGTCCATGTACCCTGCGGCCCGCAAAGCTGTTAGCCGATCGACGGTGTTGGTATGGGAGACGCCGGCATCCACGGCAAACAACCGCGCCGCTTCGACGATCGGCCCCGTGCCCGTGTCTTTAATGCTGAGTTCTTCTTTATGCTGTCCGCTGCGGTCGAGAACGAAGCTGCGGAAGAATCCCAGCGGTGGTTTGCGTCCCACCGAAATGCACGCGAGGATCGATTTGAAGAAGGTCGCCGTCTTCAGTTGCTCAGCGATGCCCGCCGCCAGCTTTTCGTACAAACTGAAATCGCCCGCCGTTGGACGCATATCTAATAAGATGAGCGCATCTTCTACCGAGTGGTAGGCTGCCTCGCTGATCCACTCCTGAAACATCGCCTGCCACGCAGCCAGCGTCATCCGCCACCGCGGATTGCTCGCCATCCATCCGCCCGTGCACGCCGCATACCCGCACTTCTCCAGCGCCTCCTGCGCATACAACGCAAGTTTCTCGAAGTACTGGTTCGCCAGTGCGCGATTCTCCTCTAAAGGATCGGCATAAATCAGAGCATTATCCTGATCGGTCTTGAACGTCTGCTCGCGGCGTCCCTCACTGCCCAATACCACCCAACAGTACGGCACCGGCGGAGGCCCTAGTTTGTTCTCCCCGAGCTCAAGAATCTTCTTCATCACCCGATCGTTCAGCTCGGCCACCACTCGGGTGATGTGGCTTGCTCGCGCGCCTTCGCGCATCAGCAGCGGCAGCAGGTCGCCGATGCGCTTCTGCGCCACCGCCAGGTCTTCAATCGACTGCTGCTGCTCGATGTGCCGCGCCAAACTCAGCGGAGACTTGCCCTGCAGCAGCATCAGGTCGTGGCTTGTCAGGACGCACTTCGGCTTGCCTTCTTCCGTCACCAGGATGTGGTGGATGTTTCGTCCCAGCATTGTCAACAGCGCCTGAAACAGCCGATCGCTGCTCTCGACCGAGACCACTGGCCCCGACATGATCGCGGTGACAGGCAGGGCCGCGTCCAGTCCGCCCGCGACAACTTTCTTGGCGAAATCGCGGTCGGTCACGGCACCCACTGCGCGCCCCTCATCGTCCACAACAAATACCGCGCCCGACTTTCCCGCAGAAATAATCTTCGCTGCCTCGCAAATCGTATCCGTCTGCGCGCACATAACCGCGCTGTGCCGTGCCACGTCTCCCGCCGCCAGCGAATACAGAAGCTGCTCAGAGTTGCCCATCAGATTAACCTGGGTGCGCAACTCGGCGAGGCTGCGGTCCATGTAGCGCGTGATCGAGGCGCGCATGAAATACTCGCTCACCTCGCGATGCCGCTCCATCAGCTCCTGCACATCCTCGGCAGGAATCGAGTAGCAGAGCGTATCTTCCAGTGCCACCACGTCGAGCCGCGCCACGTCGCGCCCCATCAGCGACAGCAGGCCAAATACCTCGCCCTCGCTGCGCATGTCGAGCACTAGCTCTTTGCCCACTTGGGTGCGAATCCCCAGCTTCACCGCGCCCTTCTGCACGATATAGAGCGCCTCAGACACTGGCCGCCCGGCGGCGAGGATGACCGTGTCCTTCGGGAAGTATTCCAACGTCATCGTCCGCGCCAGTGCGCGAATTTCCGGCGCAGGCAGAAACTGGAAGGGAGGAATCTTCTCCAGAAATGCGACGACGGACTCAGTAACCGTGGTAGAGGAAGAGTGCGAGGACACGGGTAGCCTCTTGTTCGCGGGGATTCTAGCATGCAATTGCCGACTGCCTGTGTGATGAGCAGCACACAGCAATACTTATGGCTCAGGCTTTGCATCAAACTTCGCCGTCATTTCACTCAGTGAACTGACGGCAGAATCGGACCATGCAAACGTGCCGGATTTCCGCATCTCACGTGCCGCTCGCAGAAAGGCACCCAGCGCTGACCGCGCCAAACCTCCTCCGACTCTCACTCGTACGGATTGGGAATGATAAACGCACTATCGCGCTCATGCAGCGCGCCAAACCGGCGTCCCTTTTCAGCTTGGGTCACGGTTGAGGAACTAGGCATTTCGGCAGTCTCCGTCCGCCCAGCTTAGCTCGTAACACATCCCGAGAAAAGTGGTTTGCCGCCAAACATGAATCCCCAGCGCCATCCCTGACGCTGGGGCTGCTTTCTAACTACGCCCTGCCTATCCCACCAGCTGCGCCACGTCCTGTTTCTTAATCAGCCGTATCAAAGCCTCGCGGTCTTGATCCAGCAACTCCGCAATGCGCGGTGCGATCACTTCGGCAACGATAATCAACTGCGCTTCTGTATCCACCTTGCCAAAGATACCGAGCCGCTTCATCTTCTGGGCCTGGTGTTGGTTGTCCTCGGTCGGATTAAGGTAGTGCACCAGCCCTGTCTTGTAGCGATAAATGAGGAACAGGTGCGCCAGCGTCATCAGCCGCTTCTTCTGCAGCTTGGGATCGAAGGTGTTCATGTCGCGGATCGAGAGCAGCTTGTGACCGTGGCGGTCCTGAACATCGGCAAAAATAATATTCGCCGCCTTCTCTTTGCCATCGTTCCAGATGCTCAGCTCCAGGAAGTCCGAGTTCGCCGCCACCGGACGCAACTGCGCGCGATACTTCAGCGGCAGCTCGTTATGTTCCGCCCAAATCTGCAACCAGTCTTCCAGCACCTTGGGTGGAACTTCTGTCTGCACCAAATGTTGATGCTGGGTCGAGCCCTTGCCCATGGCCTTCGTGGTGGCGGTGCGTCCCGAAGCCGCCATCAGCGCGGCGTCCAGTCTCGGCCCTCCCACAAGCGTCTGCGGAGTCCGATACGGCGACTCGATCAGCCGCAGCTTCCGTTGCAGCTTCGCCAGCGACAACATCCCTTCCTGTATAAGCGATGTGGCAAACTCTTCGGACGCCAGACCATCTACCTGGTGCCCACCATAAGTAATGAAGTTGAAGACGAAGCCCATCTTCCCCAATTCTGCCGGGAACTGCCTCATCTGCTCATCGGTCATGCCCGTGGTGTCCCAGTTAAACGACGGCGACAGGTTGTACGCCAGCATTTTGTCCGGATACACCGCGTGAATCGCCTCAGCGAATTCCTTCGCCTCATGCAGATCCGCCGTCGCCGTCTCCATCCACAAGATGTCGGCAAAGGGAGCGGCCGCCAGCGACTTCGCGATGGCATACTCGAGGCCGCCCTGCACCTGGTAGTAGCCCTCAGGTGTCTTTGCCATCTCCGCGTTCCAGCCGACCGAGATTTCCATCGAGCGCGCTTTCTCTTTCGCTTCATACCATGACGCATGCTCAGCGAACTCGAGCCACTCCTCGGCGCTCAAATCCATGCTCTCGCCCTGGCTGATGCGGAAAGCAATTTCCTCGGCCACCTGCTGCCGGTACGGCTTCAAGTCGGCGGCTTCCTGCCACGCGTCGAGGCACCGCCCCATCACCTTGTCGAACATCGGCTCAATGCTTGACACGCCGTTCTTACGGAACGACGCCGCTGCATCCAAAATCACCGGTACCAGGCCCTTCTGTTCCAGCCACACATTGGCAGCGGCATACTCGACCCCGGATAGCTCGAACATCAGGTGGCCGCGCACGTCTTCCACTCCCGCCTCGTAGAACTTGCGATGAATCGCCAGCACTACCGACTTGTAGCTCGGCGTATCCATGTGCGTCACGCCCAGAATGAACGGCTGGTCGCGCTCGTCGGCGCAACCGTCAAGCAGGTTCGCCGCCTCGGCGTCCGTGCGCGCCACGATGATGCCCGGCACGCCCATCACGTCGAGCTGGAAGCGTGCCGCATTCAGCCGCTGGATCTGCTCATTCTCTGACACTAATACCTTGCCCCCTTGGTGTCCGCACTTCTTTACCCCCGGCTTCTGGTCTTCAATGTGGTATCCCGGCACGCCGACTTCGACGAATCGTCTAATAAGGTTCCGGACGTGCGCATCGCCGCCGTGCCCCGTGTCTGCATCGGCGATGATGAACGGCCGGAAGTCATGCTCCGGCGTCGCCGCGCGCTGTTCCTCCGTCATGCGTGAGCGGAAGAAGTGCTGGTTCCGGTCCGCGGTGATCAGCGCCCGCACAATGGCCGACGCCTCTTCCGGCACCTGGCTTAGGGGATAGCTCGCCAGGTCGGCACCCGGATCTTCCGTGATGCTGCCTTTCGCTGAAGTCGCCCATCCCCCGAGATAAATGCCTTCTATGCCGAGGCGCTTGATATTGACGGCCTGCCCGGGCGAGTACGGCCCGAACGTCGTAATCGACTTGCCGACGTCGAACAGCTCGCGCATCCGCGTATAGAACCCCTCCGCTGCCTTCCGCGCGATCGGGTAGTCGGTGCCGAGGGTGCCGCGCTGTTCCACTACTTGGCGCGGTGTATAAAGACGGATGATTCCCTTAAAGCGCGGGCCGGCAAAATATTCGCTCACCTCGCGCACTCTGTCTTCGAATGCAATCATAGATGTCTCCTGCTGAAACTACTTTCGCGCGCAACGATGTGCGCTTCAAGCGGGTTGGCGGACTCTCGTTGGGCCCGCGGCTGGCAGGCCTCACATGATAGCGAAAGGCCGCAATCCGGTTTCGTCCAACGACGTTATTCCGGTGCGCCTCAATGGGAACGCAAACCGCCAGTTGTTGCCGTGAGCCGGGTCACGCGAGCGTGTGACTGACGGTCGCCCCCAAAATCCCTCCCAAAGGCTCCCCGGCACGTGACGCAGCCTGCGATTTCGATGTACCTTATCCCACACAGGGGGTTGCGATTCCGCCCGTGGTGTCTCCACTCAGCTCCTTTCAAGTTTCAGCGCGATTGGCGCGCCGCGCCTTCTGGTTTGTTTGCATTTCACTTGGCTGCAGTGTCTTCCCCTCGCCGGCTTTTTGCCAGTCACGCAATCCTTACTCGGGCCCCGCTCCAGGAGCCATGCCCACGATCAACGTTGGCGGAAACGCCATGACGGCCCAGTTCGCCAGCCTGGACTTCGCCGAGATCGTTCTTAACCAGCAGAACAAGCACACGAACCAGCAGGAAATCGATCGCCGCAACGCCCTCGTCGACTCCGGCGCCTTGTCGGTCTACGATCTTTCCGCGCCCCCCAAGGCCATCAGCGAGTTCAACGAAGCCACCACCCTTTTGCGCGGACGCCACTCGCAAGAAGCAATCGAGTACCTGCAAAAAGCGGTCGCCCTCTACCCCAAATTCGTCGCTGCACACAATTACCTCGGCCTCGCCTATCAAGACGCCGACGAGCCTGCTCTTGCTCAAGCGGAATTCGAAGCCGCCGCCGCCCTCGACGGCAAGTTCCCCGGCTCGTTCCTCAATCTGGGGAGGCTGGCGCTTTCGCAGAACAACTTTGTCGCCGCCAACGCGCAGTTGGAGAAGGCTGCCTC
>Ga0302166_10000156_pt1 | contig 18251 bp, 6 predicted proteins | sample I_Fen_E3_3_FD_193491 | JGI IMG/M metagenome (GOLD analysis project Ga0302166, IMG submission 193491) | Peat permafrost microbial communities from Stordalen Mire near Abisko, Sweden - I_Fen_E3_3 | ecosystem: Environmental > Terrestrial > Soil > Wetlands > Permafrost | place: Sweden: Abisko... | reverse complement strand
TAACTATGCGATCAGTTATGCTACAGCTACAGGATCTATCAACAGAGCAGCTCTTTCTGCAAGTGCTGTTGCCGATACTAAAACTTACGATGGTACTACTACCTCAACAGCTGTTCCAACTATAGGGACAGCCGTTGGAGCTGATATAATCACTACTCCAACACAAGCTTATGATAATATAAATGCCGGTGATCATGTTTTGTCAGTTAGCCCTTTATTAATCAAGAATGGTGATGTAGATGTAACGGCTAACTATGCGATCAGTTATTTCCCTGCTACCGGAACTATCAACAAAGCAGTTCTTTCTGTAAGTGCTGTTGCCGATACGAAAACCTACGATGGTACTACGGCCTCAACAGCCGTTCCAACTGTAGGGGCAGCCGTTGCCGGTGATGTAATCACTGCTCCGACACAAGTCTACGATAATATAAATGCCGGTGATCACGTTTTGTCGGTTAGCCCTTTATTAATCAAGAATGGCGATATGGACGTGACGGGTAACTATGCGATTAGTTATACTACAGCTACCGGTACAATCAATAAGGCAAACCTGGCAGTAAGTGCAGTTAATGATACCAAAACTTACGATGGTACTACGGTTTCAACAGCTGTTCCAACTGTTGGACCTCTTGGTACAGGTGATGCAGTTGCTACTACTCTAACGCAAAGTTATGACAATGCCAATGTAGGTACTACTCATATTTTATCTGTTGCTCCTGTGGCTATTAAGAACGGTGATGTTGATGTGACAGCTAACTACGCGATTACTTATACTGCGGCTACCGGTACTATCGGTAAAGCAGACTTAACGGTAAGTGCTGTTGCCGATACCAAAACTTACGATGGTACTACGACTTCAACAGCTGTTCCAACTGTTGGAACTCTTGGTACGGGTGATATAGTGGATATTGCTCCAATACAAAGTTATGACAATGCCAATGCAGGTGATGCTCATGTTTTGTCGGTTACCCCCATATCAATCAGGAAGGGTGATGTAGATGTGACTGGTAACTATGCGATCAGTTATGCTACAGCTACAGGATCTATCAACAGAGCAGCTCTTTCTGCAAGTGCTGTTGCCGATACTAAAACTTACGATGGTACTACTACCTCAACAGCTGTTCCAACTATAGGGACAGCCGTTGGAGCTGATATAATCACTACTCCAACACAAGCTTACGATAATATAAATGTGGGTGATGCTCGCGTTTTATCAGTTGCTCCTCTGACTATCAAGAATGGTGATGTAGATGTAACGGCTAACTATGCGATTAGTTATGCTACGGCTACCGGTACAATCAATAAGGCAGACTTAATAGTAAGTGCTGTTACCGATACCAAAACTTACGATGGAACTACGGCCTCAACAGCCGTTCCAACAGTAGGAACGGCCGTTGCCGGTGATGTAATTACGATTCCGACACAAGCCTACGATAATATAAATGCCGGTGATAATGTTTTATCAGTTAGTCCTTTATTAATCAAGAAAGGTGATATGGATGTGACGGGTAACTATGCGATTAGTTATACTACAGCTACCGGTACAATCAATAAGGCAAACCTGGCAGTAAGTGCTGTTGCCGATACCAAAACTTACGATGGTAGCACGGTTTCAGCAGCTGTTCCAACTATAGGATCCCTTGGTGCCGGTGATGCAGTTGCTACTACTCTAACGCAAAGTTATGACAATGCCAATGTGGGTACTACTCACATTTTATCAGTTGCTCCTGTGACTATTAAGAACGGTGATGTGGATGTGACAGCTAATTATGCTATCAGTTACGCTGCGGCTACCGGTACTATTGGTAAAGCAGACTTAACGGTAAGTGCTGTTGCCGATACCAAAACTTACGATGGCACTACAACCTCAACAGCTGTTCCAGCTATCGGACTTCTTGGTACAGGTGATGCATTGGCTATTACTCCAACCCAAAGTTATGACAATGCTAATGCGGGTGATGCTCATGTTTTGTCGGTTACCCCCATATCAATCAGGAAGGATGATGTTGATGTAACGGGTAACTATGCGATCAGTTATGCTGCGGCTACAGGAGTTATCAACAGAGCAGCTCTTTCTGCAAGTGCTGTTGCCGATACTAAAACTTACGATGGTACTACTACCTCAACAGCTGTTCCAACTATAGGGACAGCCATTGCCGGTGATGTAATCACTACTCCAACGCAAGCTTACGATAATATAAATGTGGGTGATTCTCGCGTTTTATCAGTTGCTCCTCTGACTATAAAGAAGGGTGATGTAGATGTGACTGGTAACTATGCGATTAGTTATACTACAGCTACCGGTACTATCGGTAAAGCTACTCTTTCTGTAAGTGCTGTTGCCGATACTAAAACTTATGATGGAACTACGGCCTCAACAGCAGTTCCAACAGTAGGAACAGCCGTTGGAGGGGATGTAATCACTACTCCGACACAAGTCTACGATAATATAAATGCCGGTGATCATGTTTTATCAGTTAGTCCTTTATTAATCAAGAAAGGTGATATGGATGTGACGGGTAACTATGCGATTAGTTATACTACAGCTACCGGTACAATCAATAAGGCAAACCTGGCAGTAAGTGCTGTTGCCGATACCAAAACTTACGATGGTAGCACGGTTTCAGCAGCTGTTCCAACTATAGGATCCCTTGGTGCCGGTGATGCAGTTGCTACTACTCTAACGCAAAGTTATGACAATGCCAATATGGGTACTGCTCATGTTTTATCAGTTACCCCATTGGCAATCAAGAGAGGTACTGTTGATGTAACAGATAATTATTCAATTAGTTATACTGAAGCTGCAGGTGCTATTAATGCTAAGCCTTTATTGATAACTGATCCCACAGTTGTAACGAGCAAGATATATGATGAAAAGACTACAGCTGTTGTGTCCGAAAAAGGCAGTTTGCAGGGAGTCGTGAAAGCTGATGCCGGAAATGTGACCGTTAATGTTATGGCAAATTACGCTGATGCGGCTATTGGGGATGACAAAGTTATTACTGTAAGTTATACACTCGCTGGTAGTGCTGCTGGTAATTATACAGTTCCTGTTGATTTCGTAATTCGTGGTGCCAGAATATATTCAAGTACTATTGTCGTCAATAGTTTGTCTGAACCAACTGTAAACGCTCAAAAGACCGGATTTGAAGTGTCATACAGTATTGCCAGTGGGTCGCCTACCGAATATAAAATAACCTACAATGCTGCAGCTCTTGCAGCAGGTATTAAGAATATTAGTTATACTCCTTTAAGTACGACAGGAACTAGTGGAGTGTTATCTGTGACTTTACCTGAAGGAGTAAGACCCGGAAAGTACAGAGGTACTTTGCAACTGAAAAATGAATTTGGTAACGAGAGTACTCCGTATGATTTTGTAATTACGGTAAATGTATCAATAGGATACATTATTGTGAAATATAATCGGGTGTTGGTCTTGAATAATGCAACGAAACAATTTGAGACTTACCAATGGTATAAAGATGGTGTCGCTATCGAGGGTGCTACCAAGCAATATTATCGTGATCCGGAAGGGCTGGTTGGTGCGTATTCGCTGAAGGTTACTACTGTTGAAGGTGATACGCTCGAATCCGATATTAAGGAGTTGAATCTTCCTCTAGCCGCAAAAGTATCCGGTTACCCCAGTTTGGTGAAGGCAAATCAAGCTTATACGGTTGAGATTACCGATGAGAATGCCAGCTTGAATCTGGCAGGAGCGGAGTTGTCGGTGTATTCAGAGCGGGGTTTGTTGGTTTATAAAACAACGCATGTTGAGAAGGTGAATACCATCCAGCTACCCAGAACGCAGGGACTGTATACCGGTCGTGTACTCACTGCCGATGGGGACTCTTACCAGTTTAAAGTTATTGTGGCAAACTGATATTAGTGAATAGTTGACAATTAAGTAAATGGAGATAAATAAAGCACTATCTTCAGCATGAATTGCCGTCTCATTTATGGGGTGGTAAGGGGTGTTAATTGATAATTAAACATTACTTTGGAGAGATAAATAAGGTCAAACCTTAGTAGTCCCTGAAGAGGCTCCCAAAAACGCCAATAAGAATAACTGATTTAAAACCGCTGACAGCGGTCGAAGACCCTGTCAGCGGTTAATAAATAAAACTAGTTATATAGAAGATCAATATAGTACTACCAAGCAAAACCTTATTTATCATTTAAACAATTTGACTATGGCACAATGTGAACTTGCTTATATTGAACTCACGTTAAATTATGAACAGATAATCCCTTGTTTTAACTGATCATTACCTACTCTTTTTGCTATAATCATAGCAGCTTACAACAGTTGAAAACAGTGCATTTCTGCATAAATACTCACAAATAGGGCTACCTTACAGGAACCTTATAGGAACCTTACAGGAAGCTTACAGGAATCATAGAGGAAAAATCAGTTAAAATGGAAGGATATACAAAATTATCTCTTATAAATATACAAAAAAGAGCTTTTGGTTAATGTAAATTGGAGCTAAAATAGATGCATATTTTACCTTAAAAACAAGGCGGTGAGATGAAGGGTAAGGGTTAAATTGTAGCTGCCGGGGTTTACGCTTACTGGTTTCTCCAAAAGGCAGCAAAAAGCTAACAGAGACTAGCAGATAAAAAAACTGACAGAGGTTGAAAATCATATCGGCGGTTTATGAACATAACCAGTTAAGAGGAAGTCTCAAAAGTTTAAGTTCCATTGAAAATACTTGCAGATTAGAAGTGTAAGCTGTGAGGCTAATTATACTAGCGTTATGTTAAGCAGTAGCTAATTGTCGTCCCATTTATGGGACGGTTGGAAGACTACACAAATATCCCGGCTTTAGCCCAATAGAACCATTTGATTCTATTGGGCTAAAGCCAATTCTCTTCCTGTTTATGATCCACCCTCATTCCGATAAATAGGAGTCGGTTGCCGGAACGGCAATTAATATCCACCATCAAAACAAACAGCGTACTAGCCCATGGGTGCAGCCTTGGGTGTTGCAACTGAAATCGTTTTTTTTGACTACAAGCCCGGTATAATATATACTGAAATATAGTATATTGCCTCTCGAGAGCATATTTCTAATTTGTTGCCAAAATGGAACGATACATGCTTTATGAAGAGAAAAAAAAGCAGTGCCGTTTTTTATCGAACCTTCAATAATGGGTTACTATCAGCTGGTCTGCACAACCGCTTTAGTCCCTAAATATACGGGTTTAATGTGAGTTATCAGATTGATTGTGTACCCTAAATGTACCCACATATAAGACGGTTGATAGAACTAATGTGAGTACATTTGTTTGTTTCATTTTGTGAAGATTAAGTCGAGCTAAGTTTATTTTTGTGTAAATAAATAATAGAAAGCTAACAATGTCGCATTTTAGTTGAAAAAACAATAAAAAGTAAAGTAGCACATTGGGCAGAACTAGCCGATTTTATTCACAATACTTTAATAATTAAAACAAAGAAAATTTCAATGTCAATAAAACCAACCGCAGCTTTGTCTGCTTTAAAACTTATTCAAAACGAAGTAACTAACGACTTTCACATTGTTGGGCTGGAAGATACAGCACAACTGATAGTAAGTGATTTGAACTGTAAAGTGTTGCTTAGACGAGAGGTGATTAACGAAGAACTTGTATCAATAAGTTCATTTCGAAAAGGAACGTATATAGCCAAAATTATCACCGAAGGCGGGACAGTCGAAAAGAAAGTAGTAAAAACTTGATTATACAAGATTAGACATTGACGAATTACAACAATAAGAAAAACAATTACCGATGAAGAAAACCCTTACTCTTTTTCTTTTTACATGTCTCTTTTCTATAGTGCAGGCTACTGAAATTCATACTGTGAATACAACAGCCGGCAATTTGGCTACTGATGCAAGTGCGTACTTAGCCACCGTGACCGATCTTACCGTTACCGGCACCATCGATGCCCGCGACTTCAAAACCATGCGTGATGATATGCCACTGTTGGCTAACCTCAACTTAAGTGGAGCTACGATAGCGGCTGGTACAAATATTCCCGGTACAAATGGTACTGCGGATTATCCTGCCAATGAAATACCGCAGTGTGCATTTAGTGCTTCGTCCACTTATGCAGGAAAAGCAAGTCTCACAACTATTAGTATGCCTTTGTCGGTTACTTCTATAGGAGCTAATGCATTTAAAAACTGCTCGGGTCTTACGGCTTTAGCTATACCTGCGTCGGTAACTAATATCGGGGATTGCGCTTTTACTTTTTGTAGGAGCCTGACCGGTTCGTTGACAATTCCTTCCTCGGTAACTTCTATTGGACTAAATGCTTTTGCTGATTGTAGGAGCCTGACCGGTTCGGTGACGATCCCTGCCTCGGTAACTTCTATTGGATCTTCTGCTTTTATGCAGTGTAGCGGTCTAATAATAGTAGATATAGCTAATCCTAACTATTCGAGTGAAGATGGTGTGTTATTTGATAAAAATAAAGCAAAACTTATACAGTGTCCAATATCTAAAACAGGAAGTTATACTATCCCTTCCTCTGTAACATCCATTGGAGCTTATGCTTTTTATGATTGTTCAGGCCTTACAGGGTCGTTAACAATCCCTTCTTCTGTAACTTCCATTGAGACATCAGTTTTTTATAATTGTTCGGGTTTAACAGGTGCGTTAACAATCCCTTCTTCTGTAAGCTCCATTGGAGAGCAGGCATTTTTCAACTGTTCAAAAATCAGTTCTATAAAAGTATATGGAACTTTGCCGAGCTCGATGATATTAGGAAACTTGGTATTTGGGGGTATAAGCACAAGTACTTGTGTGTTAAATATGCCGATTGGAACTATATCTCGCTATGCTGGGGAGACTCAGTGGAACGCTTTTATAACTAAAAAAGATGAGCTTATAGTTCCAATGCTAAGCACTCAAGCAGTAACTAATGTGGGTTTAACTACTGCCACCGGAAATGGCACAATAAGCGGCTTAGGAGAAACCAACCTCACGCAACACGGTGTGGTGTGGAGCACGGTAACCAATCCTACAGTGGAGCTTAGTACCAAAACAACACAAGGTGATGCCTCGTCTACCTCAACATTTACGTCTGCCATAACCGGCTTGACGGCCAATACTAAATATTATCTAAAGGCCTATGTTACTAATACTACCGGTACTTATTATGGAGACGAAGTAACGTTTAAAACAGCAGCGGTAGCATTACCTCCCCCAACCGTTACAGGCATTTCGCCCACATCAGGCACAACACTAGGTGGTACATCTGTAGTAATTACCGGAACCAACCTAACAGACGTTATCGCCGTGAAATTTGGGAGTACCAATGCCACTAGTTATATGGTTAGTTCGCCCACAAAGATTATAGCCGTTTCGCCTGCGGGCTCTACAGGAGCTGCGGATGTAACAGTTACAACTGTATGGGGTACAAGTGCCATAAATACTTCTGATCAGTTTATGTATGTTCCTCTACCAACGATAACCGCTATATCGCCTACAAATGGGCCAATAGCAGGAGGAACATCGGTAGTAATTACCGGAGTCAACTTTATAGGCGCTAGTGCCGTGAAATTTGGCAGTACTAATGCCACTGGTTACACGGTTAATTCACCCACACAGATAACGGCGACTTCACCTGCCGGTGCTTTCGGCACTACGGATATAACCGTTACAACTGGATGGGGTACAAGTGCCATAAGTGCTTCTGGTCAGTTTACGTATATGGGTAACCCTGTTATAAGTCTATCCGGTGTTACTGCCGGTGGTTTAGCTGCTGCCATCACGGCAGCCGGAGGCGATTTGGCTACTGTTACCAACCTTACCGTTACCGGCACCATCGATGCCCGAGACTTTAAAACCATGCGTGATGCTATGCTACTGTTGTCTAAATTGGATTTAAGTGGTGCTACAATAGCTGAATACACAGGAATTGATGGAACTGTTTTGACAATAAATACAACTTATCCGGCTAACGAAATTCCAGAGAGTGCTTTTGACAGACCCGCCAAACTGACATCCATCGTGATGCCATCGTCGATAACTTCTATTGGATTTGGTGCATTTACCTTTTGTTCCAATTTGACCGGTTCATTGACAATCCCTTCGTCAGTAACTTCTATCGGATCATATGCTTTTTATGGTTGTACCGGCTTTACAGGTTCGTTGACGATTCCTTCCTCTGTGATTTCAATTGGCAAACTAGCTTTTTACAATTGCAGCGGTTTGACTGGTTCGTTGACGATCCCTTCCTCAGTAACTTCCATTGGGGAAAGGGCTTTTCAGGACTGTAAGGGTTTAATAATAGTTGATGTGGCTAATCCCAACTATTTGAGTGAAGATGGCGTGTTATTTGATAAATATAAAACCAAACTTATACATTATTCGAAATCTAAAACAGGAAGTTATACTATTCCTTCCTCGGTAACTTCTATTGAACAATATGCTTTTCATTCTTGTAGCGGTTTCAACGGCTCATTAACAATCCCAGCGTCGGTAACTTCTATTGGGCTTGTGGCCTTTCGGTGGTGTTCTAATATTAGCTCCATAAAAGTGTATGGAGTTACACCTTGTTCGAACTTAGGCATTAGTGCCTTTGACGGGACTTCCACGAGTGGCTGTATTTTGCACGTACCGGTTGGCACAAGGGATGCGTATGCTGCAGCACCTCAATGGAAAAATTTTATGCCAAACATTATTGATGATTTAGTAATTGCCCCTGCTGCAATTACCACGGTGGCAAGTGCTATCACGAAGACTGGCGCAATACTAAACGGTAGTGTAAATGCTTACGGTGGCAGTACTGCCGTAACTTTTGACTACGGATTAACAACAAGCTATGGAACAACAGTTACTGCTGCTCAAAGTCCTGTTACAGGGACATTGGCAACTGCAGTTAGTTATGCTCTTACGGGTTTAACCCCTAATACTACTTATCATTACAGGATAGTTGGCGTAAATTCAGGGGGAACAACCAATGGGAATGACATGACGTTTACCACTATCGATATTGCCCCTAATATAAGTTACGTCACACCGCAAAGTTATGTGGTCGGTATGCCTATCGTAGCTTTAACGCCAACAAATACAGGTGGAGGAGTAGGATTATTCACTATCAGTCCGGCTTTACCTACGGGTTTAAGTTTCGATGGTGCTACGGGTGCTATCAGTGGTACACCTACAGCGGCCAGTGCTGCTACTACCTATACGGTGTCAACGGCAAACGGTGGGGGAAGTAGTACGGCTACTATTAGTATTGCAGTGAAGAGTCCACAGACCATCACGTTTGATGCCTTGGCATCTAAAACCTACGGTGACGACACGTTTGATTTGGCTGCCACTTCCACATCGGGCTTAGCAGTAAGCTACAGTAGCGATAACACCGCAGTGGCACGCATATCGGGTACTACCGTTATTATTGTGGGTGCAGGTACTGCTAACATTACGGCTACACAGGCGGGTGATGCTACAAATTTAGCGGCTGTTAATGTAACTCAACAGCTGACGGTGAGTAAAAAGGCATTAACCGTAACGGCTGTTGCTGAAACCAAAACTTACGATGGTACTACTGCGTCTACAGCTGTTCCAACGGTAGGAGCACTGGCTTCAGACGATGCAATAAATGTAGCTCCTACACAAGTGTTCGATAATATAAATGCTGGAACAAACACACTGACTGCTTCGGGGCTTACCATTAAGCGCGTTGTTAGGGATAATGCACCTGCATTCGATAAACCAAGCGTTGAAACAATATATAAGGGGCGCAATACCGGTGTGGACATGACTGGCAATTATGATATCAGTTATGTATCCGCAGCAGGTACGATCAATAAACAGGCATTAACTGTAACAGCAGCCACGGATACCAAAACCTACGATGGCACTACTGTTTCTAACGTTGCACCAGCAGTAGGAGTATTAGTTGTAGGTGATGAAATAAACGCTGCACCAACACAAGTGTTCGATAATATAAACGCTGGAACTAATACACTGACTGCTTCGGGGCTTACTATTAAAAAAGGCAGCACGGATGTAACAGACAATTATGACATCAGCTATGTGGCTGCTACAGGTACGATCAACAAACTGGCAGTAACCGTAACAGCAGCCACCGATACTAAAATTTACGATGGTACTACTGACTCTAAAGTTACTCCTACAGTGGGAACATTAGCCGCTGGAGATGAAATAGCTACTGCTCCAGCACAAGCATTCGATAATGCTGTGGTGGGGACAACACATGTGCTGACCGCTTCGGGGCTTACTATTAAAAAAGGCAGCACGGATGTAACAGACAATTATGACATCAGCTATGTGGCTGCTACAGGTACGATCAACAAACTGGCAGTAACCGTAACAGCAGCCACCGATACTAAAATTTACGATGGTACTACTGACTCTAAAGTTACTCCTACAGTGGGAACATTAGCCGTTGGAGATGCGATAGCCACTGCTCCAACACAAGCCTTCGATAATGCTGTGGTGGGTACAACACATGTACTGACTGCTTCGGGGTTTACCATTAAAAAAGGCAGCACGGATGTAACAGACAATTATGACATCAGCTATGTGACTGCTACAGGTACGATCAATAAACTGGCAGTAACCGTAACAGCAGCCATCGATACTAAAATTTACGATGGTACTACTGACTCTAAAGTTACTCCTACAGTGGGAACATTAGCCGTTGGAGATGCAATAGCTACTGCTCCAACACAAGCCTTCGATAACGCTGCGGTGGGTACAACACATGTGCTGACTGCTTCGGGGCTTACCATTAAAAAAGGTAGCACGGATGTAACAGACAATTATGACATCAGCTATGTGACTGCTACAGGTACGATCAACAAACTGGCAGTAACCGTAACAGCAGCCATCGATACTAAAATTTACGATGGTACTACTGTTTCTACAGCTGTTCCTACAGTCGGAACATTGGCCACTGGCGATGCGATAAGCACTGCTCCAGCGCAAGCATTCGATAATGCTGCGGTGGGGACAACACATGTGCTGACTGCTTCGGGGCTTATCCTTAAAAAAGATGGTGCAGATGTAACAGGCAATTATGATATCAGCTATGTGACTGCTAACGGGAGTATTACTGCAAAAGCTCTGACAATAGCTGCTCCGACTGTAACACCTAGTAAAGTGTACGATGGAAACAAAATGGCGGCTATAACCAGTATGGGAACCTTATCGGGTGTGGCTACCGGCGATGAGGGCAATGTTACAGTTAGTGCTGTGGCAAGTTACGACAATGCTACTGTTGGAACTAACAAGATGATAACTGTAGTGTACAGTTTAGGTGGTAATGCAGCTGGAAATTATACTGCTCCTGCTGATTTTGTAGTCAGGGGTGCTGAGATATCCTCTGGTACCATCACTTTAGGACCACTATCGAATCCAACTCCTAGCCCGACCAGCAATAACTTGGTTTTATTCTATAACGTTGTTGCCGGAGGTCCTACTCAGTATAAGATAACTTATGAAACAGCTGCATTGGCTGTAGGAATTCAGAATGTAAGTTACACGGCTTTAGCCACAGCGAACTCTGATGGAACAATAACTATTACAGTACCTGCAGGAACGAAACCGGGAAAGTACAAAGGAACACTGCAAATGCGGAATGATTCGGGGGCAGAAAGTACTGCTTATGACTTTGTAATGACGGTTAATATCCCGACAGAGTATATTGTTGTAAAATACAAACGGGTTTTGGTTTTAGATAACAATACCAGAATGTTCGCTTCGTATCAGTGGTATAAAGACGGCGTAGCTATCGAGGGAGCTACTAAACAGTTCTACCGCGACCCTAAAGGATTGATTGGAACTTATACAGTGCAGGCCATCACCACTGATGGTGAAACACTTTACTCGTTCCCCAAAGAACTGAACCTTCCGATAAATCAGAAGGTAACTGCTTATCCAAGTATGGTGAAGGCTGATCAGACCTTTACGGTCGAAATTTCAGATGAGGATACCGACCAAAATTTGGCGGGTGCCGAGCTATCGGTGTATTCCGAGCGTGGTGTACTTGTGTATAAAACCACACATGTCGAAAAAATCAATACTATTAAGTTGTCCACCACGCAGGGAGTATACACCGGGCGTGTACGGATGACAGACGGAGATGCGTACCAGTTCAAAGTCGTAGTGGCAAACTGATAGCAAACCCCGAATCAGTTTTTCTTATGCATTACGATGCTGATTAATGACGAAATAAGATCAATCTAGAAACAAAAAAATAAATGAAAAAACAAATTACATTAGTTCTGAGCTTCCTTTTTTGCTGTATGTTACAAGCTCAGGAATATCAACATTTTCTACATTTAACTGTGGGTGGCGGGTTACACAATCTTTCCTACAATTTGCAAAACGGAACACAAAGCGGACAGTCTGGCAATACGATAAATTTAGGATACAGTTGCTTTTTCACTCAGCACTGGGGTGTTCAATCCGGTTTAGGGCTACAGTGGTTTAATGCCCGGTCGACCATTAACTACAAAACGGCATCTTCGCAGAATGATATTGACGGAGAGAAATTTGAGCTTCGTACGAATTACAGCAACTTACAGGAGAAACAACAAGCTTTGTTTCTGGATATTCCGTTAACCTTACAGTACAGGCTTGCACTAAGTCGTAAAATGACTTTTCAGGGATCGGCGGGGGGTAAGCTCTCAATTCCTGTTTCCAGTAGCTATAAAACAACTGGTGGTAGTATAACAACTACCGGTTATTACGCTCAATATGGCGATTTAGAAGTTAGTGATTCCCCGGAAAATGGACTAATAACCACTACTGACACCTATAAAGGTAAACTGTCATTGTGCCCATTGTACATGGCGGTGGCTGATGTCGGAGGGCTCTATTCTTTATCGTCCAAACTAGATCTGTATCTTGGAGCTTATGTTAATTACGGATTGAACAATGCACTTAAAGCCGATGCTAAAGACGTCTACCAACTGGATGGGGTATACAATGGCGTGTTGGCAAGCAAGCAAACTGCAACGCTGACTCCTATATCGCTTGGCGTTAAACTGGGCGTGTATTTCCGCTTGTCTGAACCTCCAAAAGTAATAATTGCTGATGATAAACTTCCACTAATGTCTAAAGTGCCTGAGGCTGTTCAAAAAACAGATACTCTGATCGCGATACAGAAAAAAGCTGTTGATAAGTATGTAGTTAAGGAGCAACCAGTAACCAATCGACCTGCTATTGAAGAAAAAGAAAAAGTAGCCGATCGACCTTTAGACACAATATCAACAATCACGATTTATTTTGCAAAGAATTCTGATAAAATACTGGATGAAGAAACTGCTAAACTAAAGGAACTTGGTGATATGCTAAAAGCAGACCAAAGTCATAGCTTACAAATTACCGGCTATTCATGCGATTGGGGAACAAGTAGAAATAACCTTCGGATGGGCTTAAAAAGAGCCAATATGGTGAAAGCAAAACTCCTTTTACAAGGTGTACCTGCAAATAGATTGACCACTATCACTCAGGGTGAAGAGAGTCCGTTGGTTCCAAATACTTCGGAAGATAATCGTAAAAAGAACCGAAGAGTTGAAATCAAAGTGTTGACTTCCAACAGATAGGTCGAGTCCTTTTGACGAGAAAATGATAATGAAACTCTCCTTGAACTCAGTTTGGTTTAAGGAGAGTTTTATTTTAGACCTTGCTTATTGCGTTTCTCTTGGTTTCCTTTTTCAATACTTCTGTAAATACAGGTTTATGTCTGTTTTTTCACTGATCCCCAGTTTTTTTCGGATTCGGTAAACCGCTTTTCTTACAGCATCGTAGTTCGAATAATTGAGTACAGCAATTTCTTTAAGTGAAAACCCAATTCTAAACAGAGCGCAAAGGCGCAGTTCCCCCCAGGTCAATGAGGATGATTCATTAAGCAGGCATCCATAAAAATTGCTGTTAAGCTCCACAAATCTTTTCTCAAACAATTCCCAGTTTAATGAATTTGCCATATTGTCGTACTTGCTGAAAACTTGTTTCAGAAGTCTTTGTTGCTGTATGTCAAACTTTATTTTGCTCTCAAATAAGTCGAATTTGAGACTCGATATGAATTTTTTGTTTTGAATGATATTTATGGCAGCTGCTATCATTTCGCGTTCTTTTTTGTCCAGCTCACTCTGCAATAGTTTGGCTTTGGTTTCAGTACTTTCCAGTTGTTTGTTTTTCGACTCCAGCGCTATGTTCAGGGTTTTCTTGTGGTACTGAACCATCCGAAAAGCATTTGCTATGCGTGCTTCCAGTTCTAGTTCATTAATCGGTTTTCTCAAATAATCCGTGGCTCCAAAATCCAATGCCGATTTTAGATCGTAGGAGCAGGTGTGAACTCCAGTGGCTATGATAACGGGCATGGTGTCAAATTCGGGATGGCTTCGTATTTCTTTCAAAACTTCCATTCCATCCCGCTCAGGCATTTGCCAGTCAAGAATGACTAGTTCCACCGGAAAATTTGTTAGCGTCTCAATCGCCATTTGTGGTTTGGTGCTGGAGTACGTGCTATACCCGGCCCTTTTCAGCAACAGCTCCAGCACTGCTATTGCAGCAGGGTCATCATCAATAATTAATATTTGTCTCATTTGCATCGTATGATAGTAATTTAAATTCGACTATAAATACTGTTGTTTTGTTTTGTTTACTATAACAGCTTATTTGGCCATTATTACTTTCTACCAAATCCTTGATAATTAAAAGCCCTATTCCGGCACCCTTCTCGCCATGCGTTCCTAAACGTTTTTTATTATTGGCACGTCTGAATAGCAATTCGCGCATCTCAGGACTTATTCCTATTCCTTTGTCCACGATCAGAATTTGAACCCGCCCGTTTTTTATTTTATTTTTTATGCCGATCGTACCCTCATCCTTGCTGAATTTAATGGCATTGGAAATCAGGTTACGCAGAATTGCATTTAATTGTTCTTTTTGGCAGTAAAAATGAAACTTATCGTTTATCGCTGTTTCTATCCGGAGATTTTTACGTTGTATGTAATATGCTTGTAAGTCAAGACTTTGGCTAACTATGTGCGACAAATTCTGTATGGGTTGCGGATCATCTTTATGGTTTATGCGCAATTTTGTCCATTCCAGCATATTTTCCAGTATGCTGTGTCCGTTTTCTGCAGCTTTATAAATCATTTCCATGTTACTGCGATATTTGTCGGGAAAACTATCATCCTGATACAACAAACGGGGAAAAGTCAGTAATACATTAAATGAATTCATCAAATCGTGTGAAATGGTTGATATCATAAAATCGTTCTGCTTGTTGATGCTCGTAAGTTCTATGTTAGCTATCTGTAATTCCTTTGTTCGTTGTTTTACGGCACTTTCAAGTGTTCGATTTTCCAGTTGCAGATTTTTTGAGCGTTTGATGTTTTGTTTGTTAGATACTGTCAGTTTAAAAGAAAAAGTAGATGATTGAATCAGAATATAAGCTCCCATTCCTGCCAGAGTAAGATATCCCTGGCAATGAGCGTTTGCCGCATGAATAAAATCGTAGATAAAAAACGAGATCAATACTAGTAAACTTACGGTGTGTACAATCGCATATTTCCGTCGGGCGACCATAGCTTTTATTAACACAATATTAAAATACCCTATACATATACTTGATATGTAAACGAATATGTATCCGACTTTTGTAATGCACTCTAAGTCCGAAGTCAGTACAACCAGAGTAAAGAGAGCATAGAGCAGGTAAATCGTTTTTTCAATCAGGGAAGATACTTCGTCAGGAAATGAGATTTTTATCAACCGCAATATAAGTGGTACGCTCAGCAATGATAAAGTCCAGATTCGATAATAGAGTTTTATATTATAGTCTGCAATGAAATGAAAAACCATTAATGCATTGCTGTCGGCCAGTAGTTTTGCGAAAAATAGAACACATAGTGCGCTTAGCATAATGTGCGATTTTTCCAACTTATTGAGGAAACTTAAGGTGGTCTGCTGAATGAAGACTAACACAAAAAGACCCAATATAAAGCAAGTAATCATAATATTTTTAAGCGTTAATTGTTCAATGGCTTTGGGTTTTCCAAAGTAAATATCCTGCGTAAATCCGCCGAACTGGGGTAGGATAAAATTGCTTACCTGCATCACAACATCAATGCTTTCGCTATCTACTGTTAAGTAATAAGGGGAGGGTAGCGTATTGGGACGGTAATTCTCGCGGTTTTTTCCGGCTTTACCTCCTTCACCAATTAGTTTGTTGTTTACGAATAGTTTATAGGCCGATTCAATACAACCTACATATACCCCGTACACCGCAGGATGCTGCACAGAAGCTCTTATGTTTTTGATTTTTATGTAGTATGTGGCGATGCCAAAAGCAGGTAGTTTTTTTTCGTGTATGCTCAGTCTGGCCCAACTGTGTGGATTGTATACAGCATGCTTCTCACTCTCCGGAAGCTTTTTCATCTCGCTTGCCGATAGGTGTTTGCCATAGTAAAGTTGCCAGTTGGTCAATGTGCACGGGCTGTTTTCGCTCTCAGAAGCATATTCATAAGTCGCTGCAGTCCCGTTTTTATAACCTTGTGATGGTAATTCGGGGCTAAGAAAGCATAGAAAAAGAATAAATAAGTTGTGTTTTGGCATTGTAGTGACTCTCCCAAATTATGTTTGTTGAACTATTCTTGTGTTAACCGATCTAAAACCACTACAAAAATGCATATTTTTTTTAATAGCGTAAGCGTAAATATGACAATATGCTTGACTAAAACAGCAATGTCTACCATTTGTCCCGTCCGAATTTCTTTGTGTTTAATGACTAAGCCCTATTTTTGCAATAATTAAAAAACGTAAATGCAATCTATTAATTTCGAAAGAAAAAAACAAGAACATCATTTTTGACTTTAATATTCGGCATTCGTCAGTTTTTATTAGCTTCAACAGTAGTTTGAGCACTCAATATTTTTTTTAATAACGTGAGTTTGATATTAGGGTTCATATAACTATATGAAATTAATTTGTTGACATTTATATGTCAAATTCATACTCCTAAGAATATATTAGTTTTTGACATAGAATTTCTTGTTAGGGGAAAGATAGCCAAATCCTATAAGAGCAACCAACGGTTAGTGACCGAATGGAGATAATTAAGGTGCTTTTTACAACTAATATTTATATAAAATATCTTATTACTCATAATTCGTCAGTTTTTATATGCCAATATTTGAAACTTTTAATCAGACTTTATATCATGTATAAATATCTTCCAATAGCAGAAAATTTACAGGAAATGATGGTGATGCTGAAATCCTTGCCCGCACATACTCTTGTGTTTGACAATAAAAGTAATCTGGTTGATCTGAATCAGTCGGCTATGGAGTTGCTAAGAATTAGTAATATGGAGGAGTTTAACGAACACCAGAACGAAATTTTTCCGACGCACGATTATATTAAAACAATTATTCGTGAATTGAAAAAAGGGAATACAGTTCGAAAAGCAAAGACGGTAATAAGATATGCGGAAGATAATCAAGTTATTATAGAGTTGTGTGGGTGTATGATTAATGGCTGTCGGGATTTATTCTTATTCCAGCTATTTGAAATCTCGCTTTCTACGGAAGCTTATTTGGGATCTTTTATTTCCAATAGCGATAACGAGGATAATTCTGAAGCTACTACTTCTCTTCCGGTTTCTAAGGTTCCAAATTCGCAAAATTTTTATAGCTCTCCCCAAAAGAAGAAGCAAGTTGAGCGGCGTAGTAACCGGTTGGCTGAAAATCATTCGATGCAATTAAAATCATCAAAATACAGAAAGCTTACAAAAACAGAGTCAGTTATAGCTAAATTCATGGCAGTAAATATGTCGGTGTCTGAGATAGCAACTATTACCGGCAAAACAAATCTGGCTGTACGTGTAATTATGCGTAGGGTGCATGAAAAGCAAAAGCTAAACTCCCAGAAGGAGGCGGGGCTGATGGTTAATGATAAATGATTGACGATTAACGATAAATAAATAACAGTTAATGAATTATGGTTAATGATTAGTGCTAAACTATTAATAATCTTGGACTGTAATCAAATACTAATTTAGTCAGATGTCAATTACGACAGATATAGACTATAGACTGCAGAATGGAGACCCCTGTATGGTGTCAGACAACCGAATAATAATTATATCGCATTACAAAAAGCAAAAAAATACAGTTATGAAACAAAAATACCTTTTCTTGTTTTTTTTGTCACTGGTCTTGGCTTTATCTGCACATGCCCAAAACAAAATAGGAGACAATCCTACGGTTATTAAATCA
>Ga0302166_10000154_pt1 | contig 18327 bp, 10 predicted proteins | sample I_Fen_E3_3_FD_193491 | JGI IMG/M metagenome (GOLD analysis project Ga0302166, IMG submission 193491) | Peat permafrost microbial communities from Stordalen Mire near Abisko, Sweden - I_Fen_E3_3 | ecosystem: Environmental > Terrestrial > Soil > Wetlands > Permafrost | place: Sweden: Abisko... | reverse complement strand
CAAAATAATTGATAGAGTTATCTACATCAACCGTTTTATCATCGGCGGCGTGTGTTATATATGCAGGAGGTGTAGTTTCATCAACCTGCAATTCATTAGAGTATAAATCTACAGTTTCTTTTGAAGGATTGTTTCCCAGTAACTGATTTCTTGACCCGGCATGAGTCAATTTCTCTTGCATACTTATTACAGGATATACCAGAATTTGAAAATCGGGACGTAAGCTGGTCTTATTACCGTTTTCGATTAATGCACTTTTAAAATGAGTAGCTTCAGTAGATGCTAAATGACCTCCGGCCGAAAAACCCATAATTCCAATTTTATTCGGTTCAACTCCCCATTTAGATGCATTTTCTCTTACCACCTTAATGGCTTGCTGAGCATCTTGCAAAGGACCTGTTTTCTTATCGTCCATAGTTAACTCATCCGGAATACGATATTTAAGAACAAATGCAGCGATACCATTTTTTGCTAATTCTTTAGCTGTTGAGATACCCTCTCCCTGGTATACAATTACACTATAGCCTCCACCCGGACAAATTACGACTGCGGCCCCTGTAGCCTTGTCTTTAGCCGGAAGATATATTTCGAGTGTTGGCTTTGTCACATTTTGGTACATCCCCGATGCATAACTTTCGCCAACATTATTGGAAGTAGTCTTTTTTGAGTTTGGGACATCCCCCCGATATAACGGAAGTATTTCCTGAGCCGTCACATTGATTGAGACCAAGAACAATAAAGCAAGTACAGATTGTAATATTTTCATGTCAAATAAAAGGCTAAGGTCTTTATCTTTTTTTATCAGCACAAGAAACAAAAAAGTCTACCATCATTTGGATGTTTTTATCCACATGAACGCCAGGTCCGTGACTGGCTCCGGGAACTAGAAAAAACTGACTCTGTACTTTAGCTTTTTGTAATGCTGCGTAGAGCAGTTCACTTTGGCAATGTGGAACTACGTTATCTTTTTCTCCATGGAAAATAAGAAAAGGAGGATCACTCGGATCAACGTATGTAATCGGACTGGCCAATAAGCACTTTTCTTTGTTATCCTGAATAGCACCACCAATGTAAAGCGACGCCGGAGAATTTGCTGCATTATGAATAAAATCAGTTCCTCCACAGGAGTCCATCACCAGCATATTTGTTGGTCCAAACCAGTCAACAACAGCATCTACCGAGCTACTGTAAGCCAAATCTGCACCAACCTGACCTTCAATGTCAAGAGTCGTTTTGCCAAGCGTATATTTTTTTACATTTCTACTTGTTCCTGCCATTGCAGCCATATTTCCACCTGACGAACTACCGGAAATTCCAACGAAGGAAGTATTAAGCTGATATTTTTCTGCATTAGCTCGTACAAATCGAATCGCAGCTTTTACATCATTCATTGGTGCTGGAAACTTAGCATCAAAACTAGAACGATGATTAGGAGTAACGACGGCAAATCCGGCCTCTAGTAATGCTTTACCAATAGAATTCATGTCAGCACCTTTGGAACTATTAGACATCCATGCACTTCCATAAATGTAAATAACTACCGGATAATTTGTTTTTGGGGTTTTCGGCAGATAAATGTCCAACATATGATACACCATTGTATCGCCGGCGTAGTTTATATTTTTCCAGCATTTTGAATATTGCTGTCCGAAACTATTGATCGTAATAAAAGAGAGAATAAGTACTGTAAAATATTTCATAGATTATTCTTTAATCATTAATATTGTCTAAAATATTCGGATATATTACCTGAGGTACGTTTACATTTAAGTCGGTAGCGAGATGCCAATGTAAACGCAAATTTATTAAAAAATATTTTATGCTAAATATCACACAAATATAAGTTAATTGTTTTCAGGCATAATTATTTGATAATTGCCACTTAAGTGCATAAGACTAAACAAATACAATAAGCCATCATAATATGGATCAAAATATCCATCCTCGTAAGGTTCCAGTTTGGCATTCCACAAAGCATCTACAAACTTTCTGCTTTGAGCTTTAGTACCTATCATCGAAGTTGCCGCAGCCGTTGAGACCAGTCCTAAAGAATGACGCAATTTTTTAAAACCTCCGGCCTGAAGAATAAAATCGGGACGGCTTCCATCTACATTAAATTGATCTTCAAACGTATCAATTCCTTTGCTTAGCAAAAAGTTTTGGATCTTACTACAATACTCCTGCTGCCATTCTTTATCTTTTCCAAACCAGGCATAATCCATAGCAATATTCATGGGCACACGCCAGGAATCGTATCTGAAAGCAGCAGGCATCCACCGATTTGAACGGGGCTTACCATTAAATTCAGTATAATCAGCGTTAAGGCCTGTTACAGGATCACATGCCGTCCGAAGGTGTTTTCTGGCAGAATCAGCACAGTCGCGATAAAATTGCTCTCTACCATCTTTAGCATACTCTGCCCATATTTCGAAAAAAGCAGGTAAATTATACGAAGGATCTGTCCAGTTATATCCGGAGTTATCCGGAGTAAAGGTAATCAGTTTATGCTCTACATTTATCAGATTGCGAACTCCTTCCGTACCATCTTTACTCCACATGGCATCAAGGATTTTTCTGGCTTCGGCATAATAATTAATACCTGTATTATTACCCCAACGGTTAGATGCAAACAAAAGGTCGGTAATGAAATAAAGCTCACCATCTGAAGCAGAACCTTCAGAATTATGTTTCAACGAAATGGGCTCGACACTCCATGCAAAATAAGAATCCCTTGCCCCACCGTGATGTTGCAAATACTTATTTGTCCACCTCCAGATTCTATCAAAAACATCTTTTTTATTAAGCTGAACAGCCACCATTAAACCATAAGACAATCCTTCTGTACGGGCATCTTTATTCTTAATGTCAGAAACATAACCCATCGAATCTCCGACCTCGAAATAAACCTTATTCGGTCCTTCAAAAAGATCATAATAGGCCTTTGCTACCTTTTTATCAATATCACTTTTCTTATAACCATATTCAAGAAACACATTTCTATATTTTCCGGAATTAAAGGCACCAATACTTTCTTGTTTATGTTTCACAACTTTGTTTTTTGCAGAAAGATAACAAGTAGAAAGAACCATACATCCGATAAGAAAAATATACTTATTCAACTGAATAATCCGAACTAAATATTTGATAGTGTTTTTCATTTGATTACAAGTTATAGACACAATGATTGAAAATTGACTAATCACCTTATAATAATTTATAAAAGGATGTTCTCGTATAAAGAACATCCTTTTAATTTTTGTTGCAAGAAATTATTTACCTGCTAAACCATTCGCAAAACCGGCATAAGCATGTTTACGATTATAATCCAATGTCCAAAGTCCGATAGGTTCACCACCTCTCCATGAAGAACTGGTAGGACTATCAGTTAATGCCCATTGAGTAATACCATAGCGTTGCGCTGCGGGTATTAGTTCAAAATAAGCCTTCACAATATCCCTATAGAAATCTGACATTTTTTTCAATTGGTCATTTGTAACATCTGCAGTTTTCAAATTTGAAGTGCTTCCGTCAGGCATAATCCCCATGTCTAATTCAGAGATTTTGATGAGCTTACCAGTAGCTGCCAAGTTTGTCAACATTGCTCTAATTCCAGCGATTGTAGTTGTACCCAATGTAACGTGCATTTGAGTACCAATACCATCTACTTTCACACCCTTACTCTCAACATACTTAATGTATTCAATAAGACCTAAGCATTTCTTCTGGTCCGCATTTTCCAAACCATAATCATTGACGAATAACTTGTCTGTTGCATTACCATACTTACGTGCATATGTAATCGCTTTTACAGCATAATCTTTACCCAAATAGTCTTGCCAGTAGAACTCATCAGTTGCTAAAGTTTTACCTACGCCAGTCTTAAGCTGAGTTTGGTCGGGCCAATCAGACATTGGTTCATTAACTACATCCCATGCTTTTACATAATTTTTGGTAGCTCCAAGCATTCCTCCTATCCATGTTTCAAGAGCTTTATCAATAATAGCTTCTTTTTCCGCATCAGTTTTAACAACCGTAGTTGTACCTGGGGATGGATTCCATATCTCAACTTTGGCATTATCAAAGTAATAAGTCGTGGCGTTTTTTCCAAGATTTAACGCAATAGTATTACAACCATCCTGATCTTTAGAAACTGTTATCTCTTTTACGTAAGTTGTCCATTGAGGTGTAGAATTGGGTGCACCAAAAAAGTCCCAATATTTATAGCCTCCCGGTCCATTATGAGCCTGGGTTGGATATGAAGCATTGGCATCTGATTTGATATCAATAGTTAATCTCAATCTATCACCGATCTTAACCGCCTTAGAAAAAGTAAAGAACAATTGGCAATCCCAATCATTAGTTCTCACAGAAGAATTTGTAATTTTCATTGCTCTCCCAACTCCATCTTTTCCACCTCCAACAGCAGTAAACCCTCTTACAGCATTACTATTGTACGAGTAGTTTGAAGCTGCATCTGTTTCAAAATCTTGAGCCCAAAGTGGATCATACCTTGCAGGAGCACTTCCAACCACCACTGTAGGAGCAATAATACTATTTAGATATTTCGCATTCTGGTTAGAGTGCCAACAAAGTGTATGTCCAAAGACAGAAGTACCTGCAGTGCGGGCAGCAGCTAAAAAGCTAGTTACATCATCCAATGCTAAAGTACCGTCTGATTGAACTACAGCCATATGTTTCATTTCATATCCTGCAGTTATTTCATCAAAATTACTGTTTGCCAATCTGTATGCAACTCCTTTTGAATTGTATTCAGCCAGAGAAACACCTGCTCCTAATTTAAAATTAGGATTAGCAGTGCGATCAACGTATGATTTCAACACGTCATAATCATTCAAGTATTTCAACTGAGCATAACTTTCGGGTTCAGCCACCTGATAATCAAGCAAACTGTTATCTGCACATGATCCTAAAAGAACTAAAGTTATAGCAGCCAGTATATGTTTATAGTTATATTTCATATATATCATGATTTAAATGATTAGTTTAGTTTATATGAAGGAGTAAATGTCTCCATCTTAACTCCTCGATCACGTACAACAAGAGTATCCTTTGTTACATAGCTCTTGCCAGTCATATCAATCTTATAGTCGAGATAAATTGCATCACGATCTTTATTACCCCAACTGTTTTTTTCTCCCTTCTTGACAAACGAACCATTTCCCGAAGCGGTAAATCCATTTGTTGCAGAAGACACATTACATTTACCTTCACTATCAAACGTCAAAAGTAATGTACAGGTTACGTTCGTACCAGTCGGATCAGCTATCGTTACTGGATATTTTACAGTAGTCAACGAAGCTGTTGTCATACTACAAACAGCATCAGATTCAACATATTGTTGATGACGGATATTAGTTGTAGCTGTAGTCCCTACAGTAATTACATCTTTACCGCGACGCAAATAATTGGCATGCCATGGATTGATAAACTTAACACAATAAAGAACATAGTCTTTCGGTTGAACACTCCATAATGCAGGATTACATCTGGCAGCATTGGCTACATTTGTCATACCAGACAGTATTGAATCCGCATTTACAACATTAGTCATTCGCAATGGAATCACATAAGTATTTTGAAGTGCATTATTATCCGCAAAGAATGCGTCAGTCAGTTGTACGTCTACGGCTCCCATTAAAGCATGGTCTAAAGATATTTTGTTGCCGCCTAATGTATAATAGTTTGCAGGCATCGCTTGAACAGCAGGTCCACCAGCACTAAAGTACAAATTGTTGCACAATGTGTTGTCTACCACAAAATCGATATTTATCTGTTTGTCGTTCGCATAAACACCTCCCATGGTGGCATATATCTTACATTTGTGCAAATTGTCAAGACTGGTATCATACGTATCCTCACCCAATACAATGGTTCTCACCGGATATTGATAAGCGAAATACGTCGTAGTGTAATCAAAATTCGGAAAATCTACCTCTTGATTTTTACAAGACGTTACAAGTAGTGCAAAAACTCCGGCACATAGTATAGTTAAAAAATTAAACTGTTTCATGTTTTAAATATTTTTCAATTATTATTCTGGCAAAATTACCAGCCCACATTCTGTTGCAATTGACTCCATTTCTGCGTTTCACCATAAGGTATAGGTCCATAATACATATATTCCTTATAATTTCTCGTTTCAGCGTCTATAGGTGTATATTTCAACGTACCATCAGACTGTTTATCAATTTGCATACCTTTCGCAGTTTCATTCAAATTAGCCTTCCAACGACGTAAATCATAAAATCGTTTATTTTCGAAACAAAGTTCCAACCGGCGCTCATTTCTAATAAGTTCACGCATTTTATCCTTATTACCTTTAATACTTTCTAAGTAAGCATCTCCGTTGCTTGCACCAATACCTGCTCTTGCTCTGATAGCCTTAATGACATCATAAGCACTGTAGCTATGAGAACCCTGACCCGTAGGACCGTAAGCCTCATTAGCAGCTTCGGCATAAATCAAGAATATCTCTGTATAACGTATGTATGCATTGTAGTGAAATTGTGCAGTATTAAAACTAGGATCAGGATTACAGTCAGAACGTAATAATTTTTTCAAATAATAACCAGTACGTGTAGACAACCCATTTTCTTTATTAATAGCATCGCTATTTGTACCATATGTTCCTGTGGTGATAGCAGTGTTACTTGAACCTTGCGTACCTCCATTTATAAGGATGTATTGAGTCAAACGAGGATCACGATTACTATAAGGAGTTGCCAACACATAATTTCCTTGAGAATCCGAGATCGGATAACCATTAACCATAGGGAAAGCATCCACTAGATTTTGAGTAGGATTTATGCGCCCTTTACCATATAAAGATGGTGGAAAATTATTTTTCTCTAACTCAAGTCCGCCTGCTGTTGCACTATTATCTTTGCCACTTCGCCAAATAATCTCAGCTGGGTTTACCCCGGAAGCAAGATTTGTAATCTCAGTTGCGTTAGAATACCAGGTAGCTCCGGTTGCCGATAATCCACTTACACCATTAATTCGATCGAGCACAATTGCTGCATAATTAGCTGCATCATCCCAAGTCACTGTTGTACCCGCACTATATGCTGGGCTAGCTGCTAACAAAGCTGTTTGAGCTCTGATAGCCTCTACAATGCGACCAGTGATACGCCCTCTCATTATACTCCCATTTACACGGTTATAATCTCCGGCATTCGTAATTCCTAATGTTTTATATTTATTAGGAATGTTTACATCGTTTATATCACCATAATCAAGTGGCAAAAGATTAAGAGCTGTGGCAGCATCATCGTATATTTGCTTAACACATTCTTGAAAAGTATTTCTAGCCACATTAAAATTAGATTCCGGCGATTCTGGTACTGTAATAATGGGTACACCCATCAATTTTCCATCAGCAGTCCAACCACCATGCGCTCTCAACAAATGAAGCATTTGCAGTGCACGCAAACCATACGCTTCACCTTTTAAACGGTCGTTATACATGGTACGTATAAGTGGATCTTTGGCCCAAATCACCGAGTCGGAATTTGCAAGAAAAATATTCAAATATTGAATTGCATTTTTGCGAGCTTGCCATTGCGACATGGGATCATTATTAGAAGTCCATGAACCGGTGGCCATTTTCAAATAATTATTACCACTTTCATTCGTTACTGCATCATCTGTTGCCGCATCACTATTTGGTGAAGATGAATAAGGCAAAAGAATATATGCATTAGCTAAAATACCCTGCGCATAAGTAGGTTCCTTATACATGGCATTGAGAGGCCGAATATTCTCTATAGCTGGTGTGAAAAGATCGTCACAGGAAACTAACAGAGGTATTAGAACCAAGAGTTTTATTATGTTTTTCATAACTTTAATTCTGTTATTGTCTTTTTTTAAAACATTAATTTAAAACCGATATTATAGAATCGAGTCTTTGGAGCACTTGTTGTATTTAGCTCCAATAATTTACGCTCCTTTGAAAAGGTTAGTAAGTTAGATCCACTGATATACGTTGAAATTTCGTGCACTAAGAAGTTTTGCAACATCTTTTTAGGAAAGTCATACGTTATCTGTACCTTGGCAAGATCGAAGTAATCTTTTTTATACAACCAAAAATCTGAATTACGGAAGTTATTATTTCCGCTCTGTGTTGTTAGACGTGGATAGGTAGCTGTCTCTTTGGTGTCCTCTGTCCAGCGATCGCGTACAACTTCAGAGTATTTAACATCTCCATACACCCAATAGTAAGAACTATTCTTAAATGCTTTAGCACCAAAACTACCTGTACTTAAAGCAAAAAATGAAAAATTCTTATATTTTACAGTGAAATTCACCCCAGTCGTTAAAGGTGCACCATTCCATCCACCCTGTCCTAAATATATCTCGTCTTTTTCATCAATAACATTATCTCCATTTTGATCCTTATATTTGATGTCTCCTGGTTTAACTGTGCCTCCAAATTTCTGTTCTGGTGAACTAGCTACTTCAGCTGCATTTTTGAAAAAGCCTTCACTTTGTAATCCCCAAATACCATCAATAGAGCGGCCTTGACGATATTGGTAAGCAAAATCATGATATTCATCTCGTCGGGTAGCTTCTGTTTTTACGTAGGTACCTGACAATCCTAGTGAAAGATCAACTTCACCCACATGCTTATTTAAATTAACATTAAAATCAAAACCAATTCGTTTGTCATTGTTGAAATTAACATACGGAATAAATGAAGCCGTAGGATAGCCTGTCGAAAAATAACTTGGATAGATGGTTGATGGCTGAATAATCAATCCTTCCATTGAATTGACAAAGAATGATGCATCGGCTGTAATTAAACTCTTCCACAATGATGTTTTCGCATTGACAGAGAACTCTTTTCTCTTAATAAACGTCAAATTTTTATTTTCCCACCGAACCGAATTCGTTGAACGCTCAGAGGCACCATCATACCAGCCCCACCATGCACCATTGGCTTGATTATAGTTTGTATTGTATAAATAATAATCTCCGGATTTACTTGTAATATCCATATCAGTGTGTAAAACGCTTCCAGATACACTCAACATCAAATCATCTACAACGGAAGACTTAGCAAGAAATCTTTCTTTATTCAATTTCCAACCCAATGTAAGAGAGGGGGAGAACGCATTTCGATGACCCTCGGCCAACTTAGCCGAATGAACTTCGGCAGCACCAAAGTCAACATAATACTTATTTTCGTAATTGTAACTCAACTGCAAACCTAAATTGGCATTACTTGTTCTGTGATAAACTTCTGATTGAGTCTGTTGATAACCGGCAGCAACTAATGTCGCTGAAAAATTATGTGAGTCATTAATTGAAGTTACATAATTTAATTGACCGGAAAATTCAATAGTTTGTTTATCCGAAGAACCGCTAATATTTTGTACTCCAGATTTTATATCGTTGTTATACTTAGTTATACTGCCAATAACATCCTTTCCATTATAATTAGTCCAACTTGGAGCATAAACAGCAAAACGATTATCGTATGACGTAGTATAAGAAGTAGCGTAATCAACAGCAAATTGAGTGCTGAATGAGAGTCCTTTCAATACTCTTGCCAAATCAATATCAATACCAGTATCAAACTGAAACTGACGGCTCGTCCATTTGCTACGGCCCGCAGCGTAGTAAGCAGCAAAAATATTTGTGGTGTCTACCTGACTACCAGCTAAGAAATATTTACCATCAATTAGATTAGCACTATTATTGATTAATGTCAATGAATTCAGATCATTACTTTCAATAGAGCTTATTGGAATTAATGGACTCACACGATTAGGACGTAATGTTGAAGCTGCATCCCAATAATTACCTTTAGCTGTTAGCGCATTATAAAATGTAGCATTGGCATTTACATGTGCCTTAATGTAGTGGTTTATCGTCAAATCGACATTTCCTCTAACATTTAACCTATTTGTATTATTGTTCTTGGCTTCACCAAATTTAAACACATCATCTACACCTATATAGCCAATATTAGTATAGAAACGAGCACGATCATTACCACCTGAAATCTCGGCAGTTAAATCTGAACGATTAGACGTTTTCTTTATATAGTCTGAAGAATAATAATCGACACTTGGATAACGATACGGATTACTTCCAGAGCCATAATTGTAAATATCACCAGCACTATATAGTGCTGACATGCCATCATTAGCGCGTGCCTCGTTGTAGAGTGTCATATATTCGGATGAACCTAAATACTTCGGGTAACTTTTTGCCACATTTAAACCTTGATTAGCACGTACATTAACCTTGAGGTCACCGACCTTACCTCTCTTTGTAGAAATGGAAACTACTCCCTTTGCTGCACGACTACCGTAAAGAACAACTGCTGAAGCTCCCTTTAAAAAAGTTATTTGTTCTATTTCTGTAGAACTTACGTTATTAGCATCACGAGGAACACCATCAACTAATACTAAATAGTCATCCATACCCCACAAAGAGTTTCCATTCCAACCACCTACATAGCCTTGCATATTATCCAAACTATATGTACTATAGTTCTTTTTGGTCAACTCTTCGATATTGACTACGGAAACACCTCCCAACAAGTTACTTTGCGGTATCTTACGATAAGCAACTTGTACCATTGAGTTGTTTGCATTTTTCGTAGAATCAGTTTCATTACCTGTAGTTGTTTGTGCTTCTACAAAATGAAATGAGGAAAGAGCAAACATCACACATATAATGAATCTTATTTGTATCTGTTTCATTGTATATTCATTTGTTATTAATACTATTAATTAATTAGAATCACCAACCTGGGTTCTGTCCAAATTCTGGATACATCGAAGTATCTTTAATTTTTAGTGGAAACCAATAATGTTTCACCCCAAATGCACGAGTTAAAATATTTTGCTCTCTAAAGTTGGAAACCCGAGCGTTTTTAGGATCGTTAGATTTAAAGAAGTTATCATTCTCGACCCTTTCAAACTCTTGAGAAGTTTTCACATTATAAGGATATTCTGTCAAGAGTAACCATCTTTGCAAGTCATTGAAACGAAATCCTTCAAACGACAATTCAACAGCTCTTTCTCTTCTTACTTCATCCATAAATTTATGATCATCTGCCGTATATTTAGAGTTTACAGCACTTGAACCTACGCGTGTACGAAGTGTATTGATTGCTTGTTCAGCTGTTTTAGTAAAATTAGTTGATTTAGCACTTGCACCACCAAATGCAGCGCAAGCTTCGGCATACATCAAATAAATATCTCCTAGACGCATATATGGCAGATAAGTGTGAAGATTTCCTCCCCAGTTATACATTCCATCATATTTATTACATTGGTGTGGCACTAACTTCTGAATAAAATAGCCCGTTCTACTAGCACTAGCCACCGACTTCATTGCACCCCCCGAATAGAGACTGCAATAGCGCAAAAACTCCTGATCGGCAGGCATTGATGAGTTTACATATTTAAAACCATCAAATACGATGTCGTGGTAGAAACGTGCATCTCTATTTTTAAACGGATGCGTAGGATCAAATCCTGAATCAGGATCATCCAAAGGCAAACCATTGGCCATACCATAAAATTTCACATAATTAGCTGTTGGCTGATGAATTATATTATCATGTTCTACAAGCCCATTTACTTTTGGTCCAAAAGTTTTTGAAGTATTCCAGTTACTACCATTATAATCAGTTGAAGGGCCACGGAAAATAGCTTCAGTAGAACCCGGCATTAACCAATTTTGTCCGGTGGTATAAAAAATATCACTAAAACAAGAGCTTGCGCTAGCTGCTTTAATATGATTGTAGATATCCGAATAGTTGAACTCTGCTAAAGCATATTGTGTTTGATTACTTTCTACTAGGTTAAGTAACTCACCGAATGCTTCGGCCGCCTTTTTGGCATAATCAGCGTCATAATCATAGGTTTTAATTCCACCAGTTTGAGCTCCGTTTTTCATCAACGGACTTGCAGCCCATAGGTAATTTTTACCTAAGTACCCTAATGCCATGATTTTATTGATGCGTAATTGATTCTTACCTGTTGTATTTTTACCGACCTTTGTATTGTCCCAGTTTATAGGTAATAAATCAGCAGCTTTTCTAAAATCTAAAGCAGCTTTATCGGCACACGCCTGATAACTCAAACGCGGTAAAGTTAATTTATTATCAGTTGACAAAACAGTGTCTATATAAGGTAATCCACCCATGTACTCCATCATCTCAAAATGCCACCAAGCTCTGAAGAAATATAATTGTCCGGCAATAAAATCTTTCTCCTGTTGAGTCGCTTCTGTTAACTTATCTAAGTTAGCAAGACCTATATTAGCCTTTCGAATACAATACCATGCATGCGACCATAATGAGTGTTTGAATTTATCCGTTGAGGTGGGATCAGTATCATCTTTATTCAACCAACAAATAGATGATTGCCAAGCCCAGAAGTTTCCTAGATCCACTTGATGAGTCATTTCCCAATCACCTTCAGTATTGAATACTTCATCATCACCCCAATTCCAAGAAGAAGTGTAACCACATTTTTCCTTATCGGGGATGCAATTATACATTTCTTCTACAAACCCCTGAAAATTTGTAAAATTTTTAAAGGCTTCCTCTTTTGATACATTCGAATCAGCTTCTTTATCCAAATAGGATGTGCAAGAAGTAAATCCCAACAACATGAACAAAAAACCGCCCCATAAAAGCGTTTTATATATATTTTTCATTGCATTCTATATTATAGTGTTAATTTAAGACCTAGATTAAAACGCTTCATTGTTGGGTAAGCACCCTGACCTCCTGCACCTGCAAAATTGGATTCACGATCATCCGGCATTCTTGACCAGACCCAAAGGTTATTACCATTAATGAATATTTTTAAATTTTTAAGTCCCATTTTCTTTATCCATCCTCCATCAAAAGTGTACGCTATTTCAGCATTTTTTAATCGGATGTAAGAACCATCATACATGTATTGTGTACCATCGTTATAACTAGTACTAGACCCCCAACGTGGAACCGTAACATCAGCAGACATATTATCTTTTGACCACCATGATCCCATATCATATACAGTATTCATTTTGCTTCCAAAACTTGTGAGTTGCACTACACGAGTTACGTTATTAACACCATAAAACTGTACAAATGCACTAAATCCTTTCCATTCAAAACCAACAGTTGCATTATAAGTATTTTCAGGATTTGAAGAATAGCCTGCAGGAATCTGATCTTTGCTATCTATTACACCATCACCGTTGAAATCTATTATATAATAATCACCAGGTAATTTAGCGGCATCACTCTTGTCATGTTGGACACTACCAAAAACTTGATCATAATTATTCACATATCCTGCATTTACAAAAGTTCTGTTCTGATCAATACTATATCCTGCTTGTTTTTGGTAGGCTGGATATAACTCAGGATCATCTTTTACCAGAATTTTATTTTTGGCATGAGTCATATTAAAATTAGCCCATAAATGTAATCCGCTACTTAACTTTTTATTTATGCGTAGTTCTAATTCATATCCATCAGTTCGTACCTTTCCTAAATTAGCAGTTGGAGCAGTCGTTCCATAATAAGGAGGAACTGAACGATCTGCGCCATTAACAAGAATGTCTGAACGCTTATCGTGGAAAATTTCAACCGTTCCGGCCAACAAACCATTTAAAAATGAATAATCCATTCCCCAGTTAAGTTTCTTCACTGTTTCCCAGTGTACATCTTGGTTGCCTACAGACTTCTCTCTATACCAGGTGTAAGGGCTTTTACCTTGGTTTAAATCTAAAGAAGAGTTACCTCCGTAAGCCCATTGCGACATGTAAAGCCAGCGTTCCTTGACATTATCGTCACCGATTTCACCATACGATGCCCGAACTTTCAGCATATCAAGGAATTTAATCGGTTTCATGAAACTTTCTTCAGAAATCATCCAGCCGATTGCTCCTGAATTAAAAAAAGCAAAACGATTGTCTTTACTGAATTTTTCGGATCCATTATAAGCTCCATTATATTCAAGAAAATACTTATCTGCATAACTATAGGTAGTACGAAATGCCCAATCCTCACGGTAGTTTGGAATCTCAGAACCCTTGGCAATTTCCTGGCGACTAACAAGACCCATACCCGATATCGCATGTTTCCCAAAATTGCGAGCCCAGTTTAACTGGAACTGATAATTCAGGTTACGCTGGGATGACCAGTTCTGAACTGTACCACCTGCAGTATTCCACATCACGCCTTGCATGAAATCGAATTTGTTATTATTTTCAAACTCCTTTTTATAAGTTGCAACACCTGTTACAGGATCAATCCACTTTTGTTGAGCATCATTATAAAGGTCATTCACCCCTCTGTTATACTCAACAAATGAATTATCCCAAGACACAGCTCCCCTTAAATTCAATCCTTTAGTGATAAATTTCAAATCTTGTTCCAAAGCAAAATCAGTTGTGATGCGAGTAGAAGTTGTAGTCATCACACCGCCAAGTGCTAAGTTTGCGGCGGAATTAGACACATTCGAAATGCTAGGATAAAATCCCCATGACCCATCAGCATATTTAGGTAAAAATACATCTGGAGCAATATTATAAGCACCTGCCCATTGTTGAGCTACAGCCCAATCTGACGAATTCGTCTGATTCCACGGACTTTTTTTGATACCATTTGATCCTGCCAAGTTGACCTTGAATAACGTGGTTTTAGTCAACTGAAAATCAAGGTTACTACGTACATTAAGACGATCGAATCCGTAACCCGAATTATAGTTGCGACCATTATCCCACACTTTAAATAAGTCACCTTCATGAACGTAATCTGCAGATGCAAAATACTTAACAAATTTAGTTCCACCACTAACATTAAGATTCACATTGTGCGATGTGGTATAATCTTTAAAAAGGGCATCTTGCCAATCAACATTTGGATAACGCTCTACGTCCTGTAAATTGGCAGGATAACGATATTTATTGATAATATTTTGAGGTTTTATATATGCCCATGAATCTGGACTTACACCCAATTCATTTTCAATGGCAACATTGCGAGCCATTAATGCATCATAAGAATCTAGTTTATTAGGAAGCTTTGAGGCTGTTTTCACTGTTGTGTTAGCTGAGATATCAATTCTGGCAGCGCCTTCTTTACCTCGCTTTGTCGTGACAAGAATTACACCATTAGCACCTTTTACACCGTAAATAGCAGTTGCAGATGCATCTTTTAATACAGAAACAGACTCCACCGAACTAATGTCAACTGAATTCATTGGACGTTCAATTCCATCTACGAGTACCAATGGGTCACTGTTATTCCAAGAACTGGAACCGCGAATAACAATTTTTGGATCTTCCTCGCCTGGTAATCCAGAACTAGCTATAGTTACTACTCCCGGTAAATTACCTGTCAATGCTGCGCCTATATCTGTTATTCCTCCAGCACGCTCTAAAACCTTTCCTGTAGTTTGTGTGATTGCACCTACTACACTTGCTTTTTTCTGCTTGCCATATCCAACAATTACCACTTCATCCATGCTGACACTACTATTATTCATTTTAACCATCACAGAATTCTTACCTGCTATGTTAACTTCTTGTGGATTGTATCCGATATAAGATATTTTTAGAACATTTTGACCTTCAACCAAACTTATAGAAAAGTGTCCATCTATGTCTGTTATCACGCCAGCACTTTTAATATTTTTTACTGTAACAGTTGCTCCTATTAAGGGTTGGTTTGTTTCGTCAACAACTGTCCCTTTAATCATACGTCTATTTTGAGCTAGTAGTGCAGTACTCATACAAAGCATTGAAAAGAGCAAGAGCTTTGTCATCGTATTTCTTTTTATAAAGAGAATTTTAGACCTGATCAATAAAAACTTGTGTTTATTTTCCATTATATTATTGATTAACTTATTATATTGATTTATTTCTATTAAAATAAAACTTTAGAATTTTTACAATTAGCAATCTATTATTTTTTTTTGCTAACCATCTCAATAATACCGTTAGATCAACTATCATCTATTGTTCTGCTCATAACATGTTATTTTTAAGGTTTGTAATTTTTAGTCATACAATATTTCAACTGCCATATCAAGCATTCTGATTGTATTAACAGAAGGTAAAATTAGTATGTTTATACATTCTTTATTTTTGAAAATAGATATTTAGTTTCTAATTCAAGATACAAAAGCAAATTGCAAGAGCAATATTATTAATGTCAAAGCCTCAGTCAGCATTAGAACTTAAAAAAACTAGCTTTGGAAAACTCATTCCATATTATGGTATTTTATTATTTTCCCGAACTTGTAAAAACAAAATCCTTTAATCCAAATAATTTCTCGCTATCTTCACCTACAAACTTCAGATATACATCGTGCCTTCCAGTGGTTGTGGTGGTTTTAGCTGTAAAAGTTCTTATATTTGATAAACTACCTGTATTCTTTATAGTACAAGTTGCAATTTTCTTTCCTGTATCTAATGAATCCAGCCAAACTTCAACGGCCCCTCCTTTTGTTACGCTAGAAGCCGAAATAGATATCATATCTGATTTCTTTTTGTAGTCAACACTACCAAATTCTACTCCGGCATACAAAGCCCAGTTATTGTTGTGAATATTATCAAGTATAGTGGTACCATCTGATAAAACATTTCTTTGAGTCCTCAACTGATTAGCCGGACATTCTGCAAGAATCGGTGTATATGCATCACGATATATATAGAAATCAAAATCAGCGTACTTGTGACCCTGAACATATAATCCTTGCCTGTTTCCACACCAACCATTATAATTTTGAGTGAATCGATCAAGATCCGTTACATTAATTTTATCACCAATGGCAACCCATTTCACTCCATCCATACTATAAAATCCACTCAATTCATGATTATTTCTCTCTAATTTTAGCCATGCGGCTTTTTCTGGAGATTCATTGATTAGTTCATAATGAATTTTATCATAACTGAAGCAGGTGACTTTCTTTCCGTTACTATTTAACGTACAATAAATCTTTGCACACAAACTTTCCATACCATTCATGAGTCTCAGACCAGCTTCGTCTGACACAGAATCAGGCTTAAAGTCTACGCGTGTTATCAATGAATAGTTATGCTCTGAATCTGTTTTTATAACTGTATTTGCTTTTGTTATACTTTTAGGAATAAGTCTAAGCCATCCAGGTCTAGCCGAAAGAGAAACAAGTGAAGTGGGTGTAAATCCGAGAAAAGACCATTCGGGATGAAGCTTTCCTTCTGTAAAGAAATCTGATTTAGGTACCATCCATGAAATTCCACTCGAAGATAGCTGTGGAGATTTATGAACTATATTAGCCGGATAGTCAGCCAACACATTTCCATCAATATCGTATTTCACCTGATTAACTAAACCCTGGCGTCCCTGACCATACCATTCATTATCGTTTGCTCTAGCCCAAACAGGATGTAAAAGCCAGCTTGTGCCATCTTTTAGATCAACAACAGCAGAAGCATGATTGGGTCCAAAAAAGATAGCGTTGGATTTATTCGGATCATTCTCATCAAATAAATTTACCGGTGTCGTCCAAGCCGATTTATCAGCGGTTAATGTTTTACTCCGCATAACTTTTTGCCCACCTGATACATCACGGGCAAACGAATAATAATAAAATCCGTTATGCTTCCACATTACAGGTCCTTCTGCCCAACTATAAGAGGTATGCCCGTCATTGTCTTTCGGATTTAACCAATTCAAATCATATACAACACCAGTAGGTTGCCCTACTTTATCTAATTCTACAATTCCATTGTTTGACTGTCCGTTCTTTACAATTAAATACCATTTACCATTATCATCTATAAAAACAGAATTATCGTACCCAAGACCATATGAAAGTTGCGAAGGGTTATTCACTCTTACAGGAGCACTCCATTTACCTTCAGGCTTATCAGCCGTAACGTAATACATGGTATTTGCTCTTGAAAAAAAATCCCAATACTTATTATTATAATAGACAATTTGTCCACCCCAACAACCGCCACCAGAACCATCGCCATACAAAGGCCATGCTGCAGAGACTGGTTGAGCAATAGCTTCCCAATGAATTAAATCAGTAGAATGATAAATAACCGGAGTTGGATTAAATGAAGAGCCGGTGGTATAAAAATGGTCTCCAACTTTTGTTAGCGTGCAATCTGAATGATCACCCGGAATTACCGGATTCATAAATGTTTTAAACGAAGCTGACTGAGAAAATCCAGTTAAGGAATGGAATAAGCTAACTAAACTAATAAAAATGATAACGTTTATTTTTTTCATCGAGCAAATTTGTATCACAAAATTTATTGAACAACATAATATTTAAACCTTAAAAA
>Ga0302166_10000139_pt1 | contig 19112 bp, 13 predicted proteins | sample I_Fen_E3_3_FD_193491 | JGI IMG/M metagenome (GOLD analysis project Ga0302166, IMG submission 193491) | Peat permafrost microbial communities from Stordalen Mire near Abisko, Sweden - I_Fen_E3_3 | ecosystem: Environmental > Terrestrial > Soil > Wetlands > Permafrost | place: Sweden: Abisko... | reverse complement strand
ATTCTTTTTATAATGAGCTATTTCCCGTAGGGAATACATATTAATAGAAAATGAAAACAGATACAACCAATTCCCCATAGGGAGTAAACCTGGAAAAATGTGTATGTCCTACGGACAATAAACATATATCTCTCTTTATTCTATGGATATGTAAGTCCTACGGACTATTTTTCAACTACTGATTCACATTATTTACTATAGTTGTTGTCCGGTAAAAAAGACAGTCGATTTTTCGCGTTATTTAGCATGATAGATTATTACATTCTATTTGTATGGAATGGGGTCGGTTGACAGCAAAGCCGCCAACCGACCCCATTCCCCAAATATAAAGCATTGATTGTCATTTTGAAGGATTATTCCGTTGTGAAAACATGTAAGGCGGCCTTGCAGTAATGCAGGGTCGTTTTTTTGTATCCGCACTTTGTATATTTTTCTGTTTATAAAAGTCCCTTTTCTTTCTCTCATTTTTTGAAATTTAGTATTTTGTCGTGTCTGAGGTTTCCATTTTATCAAAAAAGTCCCTGAAATCTTGCAAATTATGAAAAATAAAATTATATTTGCAGTGAATTTAAGTCAATTATTTGCTAGTCATGTTTATACAGTACTATTTTTAGTCGGTTCTGTGCATCTGGACGGCAGTTGTCTTTTGTGCTTGTTTCGGTCTTTTGTATGGGGTAGGAGTGGGGTACAAAAAGTAATTTTACAGGTTTTTTGTATTAAAAATTAATACTTTTAGAAAAATGGTGTGGACTTTTACTCTAATAGTCCATACTGTTGGAGTAAAAGTCCATACTGTTGGAGTAAAAGTCCGTACTGTTAGAGTAAAAGTCCATACTGTTAGAGTAAAAGTCCATACTGTTGCGGCAAAAGTCCATACTGTTGAAGTAAAAGTCCGTACTGTTGGAGTAAAAGTCCATACTGTTGCGGCAAAAGTCCACACTGTTGGAGTAAAAGTCCATACCATTTTTTAGTCGGAAAACACTTATGCGTTGATTATCAGTGGTGAATTATTTTTCAGGTACTTTTGAAGCTTTAAAGTTTATGTAATTCCTTTGTTTGTTTAAAATTAACCCTATTTCTTTGTTTAAATTGTTTCAGACTATGATATCAATACTTGAAAAAATAGATAACTATCTCGATGAACCCTATCCTTTATTTTTATCGACTAGAAAGGGGCTGATGCTTCTTGTATTTGCTGTGCCTATATTTGGTGTGCTGATTAATTTATTGCAGCCATTTGGTGCTCATGCCTGGCATGCGCCTCATAAATGGATGGTACTTGCGGGCTACGGCATCCTGTATGCCGGTGTGTATATACTTATTTATTGGCTTGGGTCGACTTTTTTTTCGACTCATTATACTGCTCAGAGCTGGACTGTCCGAAAAGAACTTTGCGTGCTGGCATTGTATTTTCCATTGACCATAGTTTCATGCTGTATTTTCACAATAGGTATGGTGCCTGGGCTGCTTGAAGATAAGCTAACTCTTTTTGAACTGATAGGCTACAATATGCTGATGGCTGCGATAGCAGTTTATGTTTTCGGTCTGGTCGTCAAACAACGGCTGGGAAAGAGGATTGTTGATAGGGCAGATAACCCGATGCCCGAAGCTCAGCCGAATGCTGAACCCGAATCAGACGCTATGCCTGAGCCTGAGTCGGAAAATGAACCCGAGCCGGAATCCGGATCTGTTGAGGTTTCAAATAATGAACTTATGTCAGCATCCAAGCCACTGTCCGAACCTGAACCACCGGTTGAACTTCCGGTTGCCGAAACTCCCCTTCCGTCCCCTACCGTGCCTCTTCCTGTTTTTATTGAGTTCAAAAAAATGCGCTATAAAGTGGATGACATTGTTTATCTGGAGAGTAAAAAGAATTATATGATTATACATGTTTTGGCTGGTGGGCAGATGACGGAATCGATTGTGCTGTATACACTGATAAAAGCTGAGAAGGATCTGGCTTTATTTCCGCAAATAAAACGTTGCCACGACTCGTTTATAGTTAATCTTGATTATGTTGTTGCTTTCAAAAAGAAAGATCATGGACTGGAGTTAACCCTACAGCATTGCAACTCTCCGATTCCGGCATCATCATCATACAACTGCAAATTGATAGAAAACATGCTGTATGATCGTGGAATTTTCAGAAAGTAATATAGGCCGTTTATCCATTTTTTTCAGAAACTTATCCTTGATTTTGTATTTTTATCCTTGATTTTGGTTGTACGTCAACATCCCCGGAATAATTCGAAAATAATCATTTTATATTTGCACTGTACAAATTCAAGGGCGGCTATGCAAGCAGAGGGCTTGTTCCGGAACTGTCAGTTAAACTATGCTCCGGCTTGTATGTTCTTTGGGTGCTGTACGAATTATTTTAGTGAGATTAGATAGTTTTTAATTATTAACAATTCAACTTATTTATTATGGCGGATAAATCAAGGATTCCACGAAGTGCTCCTTTGTTTAACTCTTACATTGTGAATACGACTAATTATCTTTTGGCTGGAATAGCTCCCAATACAAATGCTGTAAGGCTTGGTGTGTTGGAGTCGGAGCTGACTAAATGGTCAGCTTTAGCTTCTAAGTGGAGTGATGTATTTTTACTTTATTCGGATAAAAAGTATACACGTACTACGGATATTAAAGATCAGCTTCTGTCCATTATCGATGATTTTGTAAAGCTGGACCAAACAAACCGGATTCTCGACCGGATTGCAGCTTCTCCCAATGTGACGGTTACCGATTTGGAAGTGTTTAATATCAAAGCCGGAATTTTGAAAAAAACTACACGTACTATCCCAACAGCTCGTTTGACTGAAAAAGTTGTTGCCGATATTCAGGCTCTGGGTGGTGGTTCGTTTGCAATTAAGGCAAAATCGGGTTCTGGTGGTGGCACAGCCATTGTGAGTGGAGCAGACAGTGTACAATGTGTTTACAAAGTAGGCACAACACCTCCTGTTTCGGTAGATGACGACGGTATGAAAACCAATCTTTCGACCAGAGCCAGTTTTAGCATGGATTTGGGTACGGAAAATATCGGAAAAACGCTTTATGTTTATTTCCGGTGGTTTAATACCAAGCATCCTGAACTGGCAGGCCCCTGGAGTATATTGTACGTCACTGTTATTCTGTAAACGGTTTGATTGACGACCTTCGGGTAGTTGCTTTAAATCGTATTCTTTCTAAAAACCGATGCCTGTCTGGTACAAGCATCGGTTTTTTTATGTAAAAGTGGATTGGTAGTTGCTGAGAATTTGTTCGAAATTGTCGCTGTTTACATTTATTAATATACTTTATTTGTCTTGTATTATTCTCAGAATGAACATTGTTGAATGATATTTCAAGTTTATTTGACTTTATGATTACAAAACTGCTTGTTTTGTGACATATTTTGATTTAATTTGCGCTTTGTATTTCTATATGTATGTTTTGTGAAGGCTTAATTATTTTTAAATCCTACGTAAAATCCATTTTTTTCAATGAGAGCTATAGTGTATAATTTAATCTCCATAACAGTAGGTAAACTGAAATGGATAGCGTTAATGGGCGGGTTGAATAAGAAGAGAAACTGCTTGCAGGTGATCATGCTGATCGTATTCTTTTCGACCAGGCTTATGGCTGGCAACGATGCCGCCGGTTTTTCTGCTCCGGCAACAGATATTAAAATAGTAGGTAAAGTTACTGACAATGAGGATTATCCTATGCCAAGTGCAACGGTTGCAATTAAGGGAAAAGCAACTGGAGTGATTACTCAGCCCGATGGTACGTATTCCATTTCGGTTCCATCCGAATCGAGCGTGTTGGAGTTCTCATTTGTTGGGTATACTAAGCAACAGTTTACTGTAGGTTCTCATACGGTGATTAATGTGGTACTGAAGCCGGACGCCACTTCGTTGAAAGAATTGGTAGTTGTAGGTTATGCTGTTGAAAGAAAGGCATTATTAACCGGTGCAGTGAGTGTTGTAAATTCCGAAACAATGAGTAAAATTCCGGTATCAACCCTTGATGGGGTGTTACAGGGACAAAGCAGCGGGTTGCAAGTAACACAAAACTCGGGAACTCCCGGAGGCGGCATGTCAGTCAGAATTCGTGGTGTGAGTTCCGTATCGGGCTCTAACCAACCTCTGTATGTTATTGATGGAATTCCCGTAACTACGGGTGATTATGCCCAGGTAGGATATGAGGGCCAGGGAACCAATGCTTTATCGGATATAAATCCCAGTGATATTGAATCTGTAACTGTTTTAAAAGATGCTGCGGCTGCTTCCATTTACGGAGCACGCGCAACCAATGGGGTGGTGGTGATTACCACCAAGCGGGGTAAAGCGCAGAAAAGTACTATCAGTGTGAATCTATCGCACGGCATACAGCAAGTTAGCAAGAAACTCAAGATGTTAGATGCACGTGAATGGATGGAATACCGGAATGATTTGGCGGGTTCGCAGGTTTATTCACAAAGTCAGATGGATAATATAACGACCAATACAAACTGGCAAGACGTTATTTTCCGAACAGCACCTACCACCAAGGTAGAATTATCGGCTTCAGGAGGAAATGAAAAGACTAAATTTTATATAAGCGGCGATTATTTTCAACAGGATGGTATTTTGAAAGGAACAGACTACAGCCGACTAAACAGCCGATTGAATCTGGACCATTCGTTAACCGACAAAGTGTCGATAGGTGCCAGTCTGGGTATATCGTATGCCAAAACCGACCGTGTTGAAGGCGATCAGTCCCTGCAGGGAGTGTTGCCAAACGGAATCTCCACACCGGCCATTTATCCTGTGTATAATTCCGACGGGTCTTACAATCAGGATGGACCGTATTCTAATGCCATTTCTATTGTTGACGGAGCTACTAATCAGAATTTTTCATTTCGCACTATCGGAAATGCATTTTTGAACTATAATATTGTTCCGGGCCTGACTTTCTCCACCAAATGGGGAATCGATTTTCTGAATTTCAGGGAACATGCCTTTGAGTATAATACGGTTCAAGGTCAGAAATACAATGGATTAGGATTTGAAGCATATAACAACGTGATGAATGCTGTTTCGAATAATACGCTGAAATATCACTTTTCGGTCAAAAAACATGATTTTGATATTTTAGCCGGTTATAGCTTTGAAAAGAAACAAAACCGTTACTCGTATACGCGTGCTCAGGATTATCCGGATGAAAGTTTGCAGTATACTGTTTCGGCAGCTACTATTGTAGAGTCCTATGCAAATGCACTAGATGAAGGAACCGAATCATTTTTTGGTCGCTTGAATTACAACTACGATAATAAATACATTGCATCCTTTTCGGGCAGAGATGATGCCTCTTCCAAATTCGGGTCTAACAATCGTTGGGGATTTTTTCCTTCCGGTTCGCTGGCCTGGCGTGTAGGTGAAGAAAAATGGCTACAGCTTCCGAAACAGATTAGTGAATTGAAAATCAGAACCAGTTATGGTCTGACCGGAAACGATGATATAACCCCGTTCTCGTACAAAGCTTTGTATGGTGTCACTAAGTACGATGGAAAGTCGGGCTATTACCCAACCAATATTCCTAACCCTGATTTGAAATGGGAAACTACCGCTCAGTTTGATGTCGGGCTCGATTTGGGCTTGTTCAATAATCGGATTACGCTGACAGTGGATTATTATAACAAACAAACCAAAGATTTGCTGCTGGATCGTCCGTTACCCGAAAGTTCAGGTTATTCAACCATTACTGAGAATATCGGGCGGGTTGAAAACAAAGGTTTTGAATTTAGCTTGTCAACCGTCAACCTGGATGGCAAATTTAAATGGAACACGATGATCAATGTGTCGGCCAATCGCAACAAAGTGTTGGAATTATACAATAATACCCCTATTGATGATATCGGTCGTGGAAGTAACCGCGTGATGGTGGGGCAACCCATAGGTGTTTTTTATACGTATAAATGGTTGGGTATTGATCCTTCTACCGGCGATTGTGTTTATGCCGATTTGAATAAGAATGGAAGAATTGATGACGGTGACCGGACCGTCGTGGGAAACCCTCAACCAGACTTTATCGGAGGTATTACCAATAGCTTTAGTTATAAAGGATTTGATTTAAGTGTATTACTTCAATTCTCGTATGGAAATGACGTGTTCAACGGTTCGCGTCTGTATCTGGAGTCGCTCACAGGAGGTGACAACCAGCTGGAATCTGTTACCCGTCGTTGGAAAAATGTGGGAGATATAACCGACATTCCCCGGGCTACTTCCGATGCTACGGCTACAGCCAACAACCGCCGTGCTTCTTCACGCTTTATCGAAGACGGATCGTATCTGCGTATCAAAAACGTGAACCTGGGATACAGCTTTAAAAAGGAGTGGCTAAAAAAATTGAAACTGGAAAGTCTCCGGCTATATGTTACGGCAGAAAACCTTTACACTTTTACCCGATACAGCGGTATGGATCCCGAAGTGAATTATGCCGGCAACGATAACACAATTATAGGTGTTGATTTCTTCACCTATCCACAAGCAAGAAGTTATAATTTTGGTGTTAATATAAAGTTCTGAGAAATGAAACGAATATATAAATATTGCTATCAATTGATAGTCCTGAGTTTTTTAGCCGGCATGGCTGCTTGCAATACGCTGGATGTAGAGCCTGCCGATAAAATAACGGCCGAACAGGCTTTTAAAAACAAAGCAGGCATTGAAAAAGGTATTTTGGGAAGTTATTCTGAACTTCAGAGTTTGAGTTATTATGGCCGTGCTTATTTGATTACTTCCGATTTAGCTGCCGATAACCTCGTACATCCTACCGATGCCACGGCAGCCGATTATGCCGAGATAGATAATAATGTTATATCAACTGAAAATGGTGTGGTTGATGGAATCTGGTCAAGCATTTATTCGGCCATCAATGTAGCTAACAGCGTTATTGATCAGGTTCCGGGAATGGCTGGCATGACCGACGACGAAAAGGCGGCGGCGCTTGGTGAACTTTATTTCTTAAGGGGATTGAGTCATTTTAATCTGATGAATTTTTTCGGTGCTATTCCGATTAAAACAACGGCAACTGTAGGAACCAAAAATCTGAACGTACCCAGAAATACAACTGCCGAAGTTTATACACAGATCATAACCGATTTGACCTATGCTGAGGCACATCTGACAGCTTCTGCTTCTACAAAGACCCGGGCATCTAAATACGCAGCAACCGCCCTGCTGGCACGGGTATACCTGTATCAGGGAAATTATGCACTGGCATACGAAAAAGCCAATGATGTGATTACAAAAGGCGGATATACTTTATTACCTGCTTTTAGTGATATTTTTGCTGCCGACGGAAGTGCTGAAACCATCTTTGAGGTAGAATTTGATGCCACGGATCGCAATCGCATTGCAGAATACAATTTCCCGAAAGTGCTGAACGGAAGAGCGGAGGTAAAACCGGACCCGGATTTGGTGAGCGCTTACTCGACGTCAGATAAACGCTTTGCTGCAAGTATTGCCGATAGTGTAACGTATAATTATGCAAAGAAATACAACGATTTGAGTCTGGGTGATAAAAACGTTATTGTATTGCGTTTGGCCGAAATGTATCTGATACGAGCCGAAGCAGAGGCGCATTTATCAACCGGAGTTGTTTCAGATGTTCAGGCTGATATAAATACTATTCGTGACCGTGCCGGCCTGGCAAATACCGATGCTGCCACCATGTCTGATTTGTTATTGGCCATAGAAAAAGAACGACGACTGGAATTTGCATTTGAAGGACAACGCTGGTTTGACCTAGTACGTACCAATCGTGCCACCGATGTATTGCCTAGTGTGACTAAAGCCTATAAAATGTTATTCCCGATTCCTTTATCGGAAATTAACGCGAATTCTAAAATGACACAGAATCCCGGATATAATTAAAACACAGAATAAAAGATGAGTATGAAAACAACCCTATTTTATTGTTTATTGGTCATTGCATCGGCTGTAACTTTTACTTCTTGTTCCAAAGACGATGACAATACGATTGCAAAAAAGGAATATACAGGTATCTATTTTATGGATACCTATAATAAAGATATAGAAACACTGGCTATTGCCGGAGGTACTCCCAAGGCGTTGGCAAGTGGGATTTCCGGCGCAGGAATTGCGTATGATAAGGTAAACGAGAAAATCTATTACAGTGATTTTGCCGACAGCGATACCCCCAATGGTAAAATATGGAAAATGGATGTAGGTGGTACCAACCCCAAAGTGATAGCCTCCGGCATACAGGATCCTTATGGCATTGCGCTGGATGTAACTGCAGGCAAGGTATACTGGGGTGATGGTGACGGTAACGTGTCGCGTTGCAATCTAAATGGTGACAGTCTGAAAACTGATCTTATCACTATCGACGGTGGTGCCATCCGCTCAGTGGCACTGGATCTGGTCAACAAGAAGCTTTACTTCTGCGATGCGAATAATAACAATATGTATATCGCCAATCTGGACGGTTCAAATAAAAGTATTATCCTGACAGGATACTACGGATATGCTATTGCTGTAGATAATACGAATAATAAAATCTATTTCGATGCCCAGAGCGACGATGGCTCTGTAAGCGGATTGTACCGTGCTAATCTGGATGGTACGAGCCCTGTTGAAATTGACAACACTGAATCGCGTATTTTTGGTATTGCACTCGATGTGGATAACTCCAAAGTATATTGGTCGGGAGCTGATGTGCAAGAAATTTATCAGGCCAACTTAAACGGAACTAAGAAAGTAACCTTAGCCACCGGCTTGGGCAAACCACGTGGTATGTTTTTGAAATATTAATTAATCCATTAAAGATCGACGAAAATGAAAAATATTCCAGCTTTATTAGCTTTAGTGGTTGTTACCTTGCTATTCAACTCTTGCGCAAAAGATGATTTTCCTGTACCGGCAGCCAGTACTGTTTCCAAATTCACCTTTACTATCGATAATGATAGTTATATTCCGGCTAAAGCTACATTTACGAATAAGTCTATTGTTCCCGCAACTGTGGGCAATGCTTATTATACATGGAACTTTGGTGACGGAAGTACCTCCACCGAAGAAAATCCGGTTCATACTTTTGTTGATCCGGGAACGTTCACGGTTAAACTGGCCGTCAAAACAGATATCTCGTTGGAGATAAGCGAATCTACTCAAACCATTGCCGTTATAGACCCCAATGCATCTGGTATTGTGACTTATTTTACCGATGGAAGCTTGGTGTATAAGGGCTTTTTAAATGGTACAGCACCTGCATTCTCGGCTTTGCCCATTGGTCCATTCAGTGCTTCTTACGGTATGGCTATCGACACCCTGAATTCTAAACTGTATATATCTGATTCAGATGATGGTGTAATTTATCGTTATGACACCGAAACGAGTGATATAATTACATTCAGAAGTGGATTGTCTAGCCCCGACGGATTAGCTATTGACTTTAAAACCGGAAAATTATATTGGGATACCGATTCCGGCATTCAACGCACCAACTTATCGAGTACTACGCCAACTGATGTTGAAGACTTTGTTACCGGTCAGGATAACGATCCCGAAGGTGTTTCCATCGATGCTGCCCACAATAAGTTGTACTGGATAAACTACGATGGCGGTCTCTGGTCCATCAATTTGGATGGTACGGCTAAAACAGAACTCTTATCAGCTCCCGAAGGTGGTTCCACACTTGTGGTTGGCAATAAGTTATATTTCGACTATTATGAAGCAAGCGGTGATATCCAGTTAAAATCAACCGATTTAAGTGGTGGCAATATGAGTACCATCACTACCGGTATTACTAAATACGTGTTTGGTTTAGGATACGAGGCTACCAATAAGAAAATTTATTGGGGCGACCGTAATGCAGGTAAGATTATGCGTGCGAATCTGGATGGATCTGGTATAGAAACATGGTATACAAAAGCCGATTCCAGTCCCAGAGCTATAGTGTTTGGAAAGAAAAAATAATTAGTTTATATGAAAAAAATAGTAATGATTTGCATGTTTGTTGCTTCTGTAATGGCAGCAACTACATTGTACGCAGCAACAAAAAAAGGTAGCCTTCTTATTATTGGTGGAGGAAAAGTGAATGTATCCATGCGCGACCAGATGCTCAAGGCATCGGGTCTGGACAAAGGTGGCTATATGGTTATTCTGCCTATGTCCAGCGAAGAAGAGCCTCTGGTGAATGCCGAAGAAATTCGAAGCGTTTTTAAGGACATACCCAATTTAAAAATATATACCTACAATATTCAAAAGGGAGATCCTGTATCGGCAGAACGACTGGATTCTATCCGCAATGCTTGTCTGGTATTTATCTCAGGGGGCGATCAGATGCACTTTTTATCTATAACTAAAGGAACGGGTATCAATGAAGCCATTCACGCTGCTTATAATAAAGGTGCATTAGTTGCAGGAACCAGTGCCGGTGCTTCGCTGATGAGCAAAATTATGGTTACTGGTAATGCCTTAAAACATCCGGATGATAATTTCACTTGCATTGAAGCCGGAAATGCCGAAACCAAAGAAGGACTGGGCTTTTTGGAAAACGTAACCATCGATCAGCATTTTGTGGTACGCAAACGTTATAACCGCATGCTATCCTACGGACTCGAAACTCCCAACCATATGAGTGTTGGAATTGATGAAGCAACCGCTATATTTGTAGAGGGTAAAAAAGCAACTGTGTTTGGTGTAAGTCAGGTAATCGTGTTGCGAAACAAAGGTGCTAAGATTGTCAATAAAAACGGGCAACTAAGCGCGCAGGGTCTTAAACTGGATGTGTATCTGGCCGGCGACAGTTTCCAAATTTATTAATCAGGTAGCAAAAGTAGCTCGTAATAAATAACTAAGATGATTCCCAATGAGGATGGATATTTTTCCGTATTCACCTCATTGATATATTAGATAACATATACCTATTAAAACAGAATGGCTTCAAAAAGAAAATTTCCTCATACCTTTGTCATTATCTTCTCCCTTATTGCTATTGCGGCTATATCTTCCTGGTTTGTTACCGGAGGCGAATTTACGCGCACTCAAAAAGTGCTTCCTGACGGTAGCTCTAAAAATATCATCCTTCCGGACTCGTACCATGCTGTGGATAGCAATCCCCAGACCTGGCAGGTTTTTTCAGCTTTGTTTGACGGTTTTGTAGGCAAGGCGGACATCATAATCTTTATTCTACTGATCGGAGGCTCTTTTTGGGTGATGAACGAGAGTAAAGCAATTGATGTTTCAATACTTGCTTTATTAGACTTCACAAAGAAACTGGAGCGCATAAAATGGATTAAAAAGATAGGTGTCAATAATATCATTATTGTAATTATAATGACGGTATTTAGTACATTTGGGTCGGTTTTTGGAATGAGCGAAGAAACCATAGCTTTCATTATCATTTTTGTACCCATGGCCATTAGTATGGGGTACGATTCCATTGTAGGGGTTTGTCTGTGTTTTTTTGCTGCCGGACTCGGCTTTGCAGGTGCTACCTTTAATCCGTTTACTATCGGACTGGCTCAGGGATTATCCGACCTGCCGCTTTTCTCAGGAATAGAATACCGGGTTGTTTGCTGGGCAATTATAACGTTTATAGGTATCGCTTTTATTTTGCGTTATGCAGCCAAAATAAAAAAAGATCCGACAAAGTCACCTGTATATGAAGCCGATGAATACTGGCGTAACCGCAACGCCGGTGAAACTGAAAAGATCAAATATGAAACTCACCGGTCAGCCTGGATTACTTTTGGTTTAGTGACTATTGTTATGGTGCTGTTTTCCATTAAGTTTACAATGTCACATCTGAAAGTGGGTCAATGGGTGGTTGATATACCAATTATTCCGATACTGACTGTTTCCTTTGTGCTGAGTAGCCTTGGAGCACTCCGTAAATCGGTTCATTTTTTTATTCTCAACCTATTTGTGTTTACCATCTTGTATTTAATTGTGGGCGTAATGGGTTACCAGTGGTACGTGATGGAAATATCCACCCTCTTTTTTGCCATGGGCATAGCGAGCGGAATGGCCATGAATTATTCGCCCAACAAAATTGTTGAGCTGTTTATGGCTGGTATTAAAGATATTCTGTCTGCAGCACTTGTGGTTGGTTTGGCCGGAGGAATTATCGTCGTATTGCAAAACGGCAAAGTCATTGACCCTATGTTGCATAGCATTGCCGGTAGTATGCAGAATGTAGGCAAATTTGCATCTTTAAGCATTATGTATGGCATTCAGACGGTTATCAATGTTATCATCCCATCCGGATCGGCCAAAGCAGCTTTAACGATGCCGATTATGGCACCGTTTTCGGACCTGATTGGTGTGTCGCGTCAGGCAACGGTTATGGCGTACCAACTAGGTGAAGGATTTACCAATATGCTTACACCTACTTCGGCTGTCCTGATGGGAGTATTGGGCGTGGCTAAAATACCATTTCAAAAATGGGTAAAATGGGCATGGCCTTTGATTTTGATTCTGTTCTTAGTTGGATTTTTGTTGCTTATTCCAACAGTAACTATGAAATTAAGTGGATTTTAGAAGAAAATTGAACTATCAAGAAAATTATTAAATTTAGAACTAAATGTATCTTAACTTCTTAATGGTTGATATAATAGATTAATATTTGAAATCAAACCATTAAGGAATTAAGGATATTTAGGTCTTAATATATCTCAACTTCTTTATGGTTCAAACAATAGATTAATGGTTTGAAAAACTAACTGGTAAAAATATTATAAAATGATTCTGATTAAAAATATAGCTGTTTATCAGCCTGCCTATTTAGGTGTAAATGATGTTTTGGTAGGTGGTGAAAAGATTATTGCCATTGAAAAATCCATTGATATTTCGTCTTTGAAAAATATGAACATCACCGTGATTGATGGTACAAGTAAGAAATTGATTCCAGGTCTGATAGATGCACATGCACACATTGCAGGAGCAGGTGGTGAAGGAGGTCCGGCTACACGAACTCCCGAGATGCAACTTTCGCATATGATTGATGGTGGTATTACTTCCATCGTAGGATGTTTGGGAACCGATGGTTTTACGCGTTCATTGCAATCGGTGTTGATGAAGGTAAAGGGCCTGAAGCAAGAAGGAGTTTCTGCATTTATGTACACCGGAGCATATCAGGTGCCAACACCTACTATGTTTGGAGATGTGGCAAAGGATATTGCTATGATTGAAGAAGTCATTGGTGTAGGCGAAGTGGCACTGTCCGATCATAGGAGTTCTTGTCCCACTACGCCGGAACTTATCCGACTAGTGGAACATGCTCGGGTTGGTGGTATGTTGGGAGGCAAAGCCGGTATCGTGAATATTCACATGGGTGATGCTAAGAATCCGTTTCAACCGATTTACGATGCGGTTAATAACAGTGAACTGAAACTGACACAATTTTATCCTACGCATTGCACCCGCAACCCTTACATTTTTGAAGATGCCAAGAAATACGGCGTGCATGGATATGTAGACCTTACAGCCAGCTCGTATCCTTACGATATGGAAAATGAAATTAAACCGTCTAAAGCTCTTGGTTTGCTGATGCAGGCAGGTGTTCCGCTGGAGCATATCACTTTTACATCAGACGGCAATGGTTCTTTACCACTGTTTGACGAACAAGGCAAACTGATTAAAGTGGATATGGGTTACCCCAGTTCAATTTTTACGGAGTTGAGAGATGCTGTTTTGCAGGAAAACATGAATTTGGAAACAGCTGTGAAGGTGGTAACTTCGAATGTTGCTGATATTTTGAAACTCAATGCCAAAGGTAGGATTGTTGCCGGTAAAGATGCTGATCTGGTTGTTATCGATGCTGATTTTGGTATTTCGGATGTCATTGCACGCGGGCAATTATTTACGCATAATTATAAACGATTGAGAAAAGGAATGTATGAATAATTACAAACCTTATTTGCTTTAGTATTCACAATAAAAGATTGATAAATGAAGAAGCTACTTCTACTGTTGCTAATAATCCCTATGCTGGTTGTTGGGCAGGAACTAAAAACACCGCTTGAAAAAAACAATTTTTCCCGACCAACCACGTATGCCGAATTATCGGAATACCTCAACCAGTTGGTTGTGCAAAACCCAAAACTCACGTTGGAAGTAATCGGACAGACTGCAGAAAATCGCAATGTATATGCGCTTAAGTTCTCATCATCACAGTTTGGCAAAGACCCAAAGAAACTAAAAGTCCTGATTTTTGCACAGCAACATGGCAACGAGCAATCGGGTAAAGAGGGCGCTTTGCTTTTGGCTGCCGAACTGCTAAAACCGGAAAACCAATACCTGTTTGAACATGTTGATCTTGCACTCATACCTCAGGTGAACCCTGATGGTGCAGAACAGAATAAACGTCGCAACGGGCATAATGCCGACCTGAACCGGAATCATCTGATACTGGAAGAACCTGAGGCGATTGCTCTCCATACTTTTTTCGATAAATATTTTTTTGACGTAAACATGGACGTGCATGAATATGCTCCCTATTTTAGTGAAGTATGGAAAAAATATGGATATCGTTGCAACTCCGATGAATTGATCGGGGTAAATACTAACCCGAATATTCCTGCTGAAATACGTGATTTTTCTAACAATGTCTTTGTGCCGTTTTATCGCAACTATCTGACCGAAAAACAGTATTCAAGTTCTATTTATGCACCCGGCGGGCCCCCTGAACAAGATTACATTCGCCATAGCACATTTGATATAAATGACGGACGCCAAAGTTTCGGGATACAAAACTCTTTTTCGCTTATTCAGGAAGGACTGAACGGTTTTGATACTTTTAAAGATAGTATAGAGCATCGTGCCAAAGGTCAAGAAGCAGGTATGCTTGCTCTGCTTGAATTTACCGCTCGGAACCACAAGCAGATTAAAGAAATGGTAGTCAGTCAACGTCTGAATTTGATAAAGGGACAGCCTGAAACCGTTTCCATTCAGTTGGAACACGTAAAAAACGGGAAGCAACATCCATTGCCGGTTTATTCTTACTCCACAGGTAAGGACAGCATCATCATGGTTAAAGATTATCGGCCGGTGGTAAAGCCTATCACCAGCGTTTCGAAACCGGAAGGATATCTGATTCCTAAAAGCAGCAAACTATTATTGGATTGGGCAAGACGTCATAATTTTTCAACTTCAACTTATAAGCCATCGGCTAATCTAAAGATTGAGCAATATGAAGTGGCAGCTATAGACTCAATGGATTTTGAAGGCGATATAATTGTCAACCCCAGAGTAAAGGCCGTAACAATAAACTCTGCAATCAAAGCTTCCGATTATATTTATATTCCAACAGCACAGCTCAAAGGAAACATGATTGTCATTGCGCTGGAACCCAAATCGGAACTGGGACTGGTGACTTATGCAGGCTATAGTCAATTGCTGAGAGCGAATGAGAAGTTCCCTGTATTGCGGGTTGTGAAAAAGTAAGTTTAAAAGAAATTGAACCATTTTATAACTAAATAATATCAACATCTAAATCAAAGATAATTCAACCATTAAGGAAATAGAGAACTAAATAATCTTAACTCCTTAATGGTTTTAAATAATAGATTAATTAATGATTGAAATAATAGATTAATGATTCAAATGTGTATCCATTTAAAAATATAGTGTATGAAGATAGATCGTATTGAGCTCATCCATATCAAAATGATATTGCGGGCACCGTTTGTTACTTCGATGGGTGTGGAACTGGACGAAGAACATATTATTGTTCGCGTAGATGGCGAAGGAATCACTGGTTGGGGTGAAAGTGTGGCCGAAGGAACGCCATTTTATTCGTACGAAACAGTGCCAACAGCCTGGCATATTTTGCGTGAATTTTTGATTCCAGCTGTGCTGGGCAAAGAGCTTAGCAGCGTGGCTGATGCCATTGCTTTATACGACAAAGTCCGCGGACATAACATGGCCAAAGCCGGACTGGAAGCGGCACTGTGGGACGCTTTTGCCAAATCGCAAAACATATCTTTATCTAAAATGTTAGGCGGTGTGCGCACTAAAATTGATGCCGGTGTAAGCATTGGCATTCAGGAAACACCCAAAATAATGATTCAAAAAGTGGATGGCTACCTGAAAGAAGGCTATAAACGCATTAAAATAAAGATAGCTCCGGGCAACGACCTGAATGTGGTGGAAGCCCTTCGCAAAGAATATCCCGACTTGCAACTGTGGGTAGATGCCAACTCAGCCTATACGCTCAAAGATATTGAATTGTTCAGAAAAATGGACGCTTACGGGTTGGAGTTGATAGAGCAACCGTTGGGCTACAACGATATTTACGAACATTCAAAACTTCAGAAAGAAATTAAAACCCCGCTTTGTCTCGATGAAAGTATTCATTCGCTGGCCGATACCTGTGCCGGTATTGAATTGGGCAGTTGTAGCATTATCAACATAAAGCCAGGTCGTGTGGGTGGATTTACTGAATCGAAGCTTATTCATGACTATTGCCAGAAAATGAACGTACCCGTATGGCACGGAGGCATGTTGGAATCAGGCATTGGTCGTGCAGGCAATGTGGCGCTGGCATCGTTGCCTAATTTTACTTTACCAGGCGATATATCTTCCAGCAAGCGCCACTACCTAGAGGATCTAGTTGACCCAGAATTTGTAATTAATGCTGATAGTACAATGGATGTTCCGACCGGACCGGGCATTGGCGTGGAAGTAAACCTCAGTCAGTTGAAAAAAATGACTGTACGTACCGAAGTCTTTACGCTGTAAAGCAAATTTTTAATTTTTAATCTTTGCTCTTTTGTCTTTTGTCTTTGCTCTTTGTTCTTTAATCTCTAGTCTTCATTCTAAAAAAATATGTACGAAAAAAGTAAAGTTTATTTAGACGAGTTCTCGAAATACGTCATCATGCAGCCATTTCCATTTGTGGTAGATCTGAAAAACTCGCATGGTATGTGGATACACACTGTTGATGGCGATGAGTTGTTTGATTGGTGTGGCTATTACGGTTCGAGGCTTATTGGACACAATCACCCGAAAATGTTTGAGCCCGATTATATAGAGAAACTGATTTATGCGGCCAATAACAAGATGGCCAATCCCGATTTTCTGACACCGGAATGTGTTGAATACTATAGGAAGCTCTATGAATTAGCTCCGATGTGTATGGCAAACCCCAATCTGGAGATTTATGCCGTAAACTCGGGAGCCGAAGCCATCGAAAATATGTTGAAATACTTCATCAACCTGTATGATGCCAAGATGAAGGCAAAGAATAAACCCCTTGGTGCTAAACGGGTGATTTATTTTGATCAGGCTTTTCATGGACGCACTATTTTTACGCTCAACATTACCAAACTATCGCATGTGCCGGTCATAAACCGCAACTTTGAGCACATGACGGTGGATAATATTAAAGTGCCTTTCCCGGCTATAGATACTGACAGACCGGAAGCCGAAAACAGACAGGCAGTCAATGAAAGTCTGGCGGCTATCCGAAAAGAAATAGAAGCAGCGCCCGATGAAATTGTGGGTATTATTGTAGAACCTATTCAGGGAGCCGGTGGACATCGTGCCACTGAGCCTTATTTCTTTCAGGAATTAAGTAAGCTTGCGCACGAATTTGACATTAGTTTAGGCTTTGACGAGGTACAAACAGCCGGTGGACAAACCGGCACTTTCTTCTCGGTAGACAGTTATAATTTACCTTACCCGCCACAGGCCATTGCCACCGGTAAAAAACTGGCTAACGGAGTTGTATACATGCTTTACCCCATGGAAGATAAGGGTATTCTCGATTCAACCTGGGGTGGTAATCTGGCCGACATGGTTCGGTTTTGTCAGGAAATGAAGGTGGTGGAAGGCGAACATCTTTTAGAGGCATTGCCACAAAAAACAACGGTCCTGCTCGACGGACTCGATGTACTCAAAAACAAATACCCTGATAAAATCAGAAACATCAGAGGCATGGGGCTCTATCAGGGCTTTTCGTTGGTCAATCCTAATAATCTGATGAAGTTGGTAGAGCATGCTCAGGACAATGAAAAGCTGATATTGCTGGAAGCCGGCACCGACAGCATTCGTTTTCGACCGACTATGGATGTTACAGTTGATGAAATCAGACTTATGCTCGAAATTCTAGATAGGTGTTTGGCCGTACTTGATTGAAAAACTTCCTCCAACTACCGGATCAAAGCTGCAATATTGTTTTATCTTGTTGGAAATCTATTTTGCTGAGTCGGGCTAAATCTGACTTTCCTTTTTTAGACACTGTTTTGCTTTGGGGGTGAGAGTTGATGGAAAAAATAAAGTGTCACCGCCCTGGGCGGTTTGACATTCCTTAAAAATAAGTGCTAAACGCCCCGGGCGGAAACAGGTTTTGAAAAATAAATGCCAAACCGCCCCGGGCGATTCCACATTTATTAAAAAAAGAGGTCATCCGCCCCGGGCGATTTGCCATTCCTTAAAAATAATGGCAATCTACCTAGGGCGATTTGACGTTCCTTAAAAATATAGGCAAACCGCCCGGGGCGGCCAGGCATTCCTTAAAATATATGGCAACCGCCCCGGGCGGTGAGCATTTTTTTGAGAATAAAAGAGCCGGTTGCAGTGTCAGATCATTCCGGCTTATTTGCTTTTTACTTTTCTTTATCCGGTTGCAATGCTGAAGAGGCATAGGGTCCGATAAGTGTACCGGTAAAACCTCCGGCATCCTGCGTGCTTAGGTTGTGTGCATCGGCATCCTCGGCTATGGTTACCCAGTCTGTACCATTGTAAGATACATAAAAGCTGTAATTAGAACCTTTCCCAGCAATCTTTAGCTGTATATTCGCATCTTTGTATTCGGTTGGAATGGCTTTGCATGCCAAGCGTGTCCTTTTGCCGTCCGATCGATATAAAACAATGGATTCTTTGGCTTTTACCAAAGTTTTACCGAATACGAAGTTGTACTGCTCATTCTGAAAACAAACCAGTCCGGCAATGTCCTGAATAGTTTTGGGTTTGAAAGTTAGTTCGGTAACAGCTTCAAAGCTGCGGTGTTGTTGCCGATGACCCAGAAAGGCGGGCTGCACGGTTTTGTTTATACTCTGTGGAAGTGCTTTTAGTATAAGTTTTCCATCTTTAAAGCTGTACCAGCGCGAGCGGGGTGTCCGA
>Ga0302166_10000136_pt1 | contig 19521 bp, 16 predicted proteins | sample I_Fen_E3_3_FD_193491 | JGI IMG/M metagenome (GOLD analysis project Ga0302166, IMG submission 193491) | Peat permafrost microbial communities from Stordalen Mire near Abisko, Sweden - I_Fen_E3_3 | ecosystem: Environmental > Terrestrial > Soil > Wetlands > Permafrost | place: Sweden: Abisko... | reverse complement strand
GGCGCACACGACCACCGAGCGGGCCCAAGGTGCAGCGTTCGCGAGGGACGCACGTTTCAACTCGCCGGAGTCGTTGCGGGCTTCGAGGTAGCGCATGTCGCCGGCGTGACCGGAGGAAATCCACTCTGGGAAAAAACGGTGCTCTGCCGTGTCGGCTGCGGAGGCGACTCCGGCGAGGTCGAATCCGACTTCGCGAGCCAGGCGCTGGATCTCGTCATTGAATTGGAAATGGTCTGGCACGGCAGTTTACGCGGCTTCGGCTGATTATACGGTTGCGCCGCATTGCAGCCTTGGGTTCGTCGCGGCCGCTCTCCTACAATGTCGTGGTGGAGAATCTCGATCACTTGTTGTTGGGAAGCTGCTCGTTCACTGCCCAGGGATGGGAGAGGACTTTCTACCCGCCAGGTCTGAAGAAACCGGATTATCTCGGTTACTACGCTGGAGAGTTTAAGTCGGTGGAGGTGGACGCTACCTTTTACCGCATTCCGGCGGAGAAGACCGTGCGTGGATGGTTCTCACAGACGCCGCAGGATTTCGTCTTTGCGTGCAAGGTTCCGCAAGCGATCACCCACGAATTCTGCCTGGTGGATTGTGACAGCCAGTTCCATGAGTTCGTTAACGTGATGTCGTTGCTCGAGCACAAGCTTGGGCCAATACTGTTCCAGTTCCCATACTTCAGCAAGAAGGCATGCCCGCGCCCGCAGGATTTTTTTGACAAGCTACGCGGCTTTCTTCCCAAGCTGCCGTCAGGTTTCCGGTTCGCGCTAGAAATTCGCAACAAGGCGTGGGTTGGTCCTGAGCTGCTTAACCTGCTGCGCGAGCACGGCGTTGCATTTGCGCTGATCGATCATCCGTGGATGGCGCGCCCGGACGAGTTGATGAAGAGCAACGACGTGGTGACGTCCGACTTTGTCTATGTGCGGCTTCTGGGCGACCGGTACGCCATTGAAGAGGTCACGAAGACATGGGACAGGGCAGTCGTGGATCGCAGTCGGGAAATTGCGGAATGGACTGCTGTAGTCGACGCGCTGCTGTCACGGAACCTCAAGGTCTACACCTATGTGAATAACCATTTTGCGGGGCATTCGCCGGAAACGATGCGGCAATTTCTGGAGGTGTTGCGGGAGCGGCAGAAGAGGCGTCGGACAACCCCTGAATAGGTCGGCTACTGTGTCTTCCATTGATACGCGTCGGCCGACGGCAATCCTATGTGTGCGAGCACGCGATTCACATACTCGTGAGCGATTTCGTCGGTCGAGGCGGGCTTGAAGTAGAACGCCGGAATGACCGGGAAGATCGTCGCTCCAGCCTCGGCGGCAAGGGTCATGTTGCGCAGGTGGATGCGGTTGAACGGTGTCTCGCGCACGCACAGGATCAGAGGCCGCCGTTCCTTCAGGCATACATCTGCCGCACGCTCGATCAACTGGTTCGCCGTACCGTTGGCGATACGCGCGAGAGTACCCATGCTGCACGGCAAAACAATCATGGCATCGACCGGGTAGGATCCGCTGGCTACGTTAGCCCCGATGTCGGCATTATTCTGCTGCTGAATCTTCGCAGATGCGCGCCCCAGCAGCTTGGTAACCAATTCATTGCGCCCGCTAAGGCCTAACTCTTCTGCCATTACCCGCATTCCGCTGTCGGAGAGGATCAAATTGATCGCACCGACTCGGTCGTCGTGATCGAGCGCGTTGAGCAGGTGCCGAACGAAGAGCGAACCGCTGGCGCCGGTGACCGCGACGGTGAGACTGCGAAGATTTTGGTTGGCGGAGGTGCGCATGGCAGAATTTATCGTAACACCGCCGATGGCACGTACAGCACGGGTTGCCTCTGATCCGACGAGAGATGGTAACCTCGCAATTGCGGTGCTGATTCGCCGGTCTCACGAATGAAATCAGAAGCCATCAAGACGCTCTTCCAGCAGGTACGCGAAGGCAAGCTCTCGCCCGACGAGGCGATGCAGCAGCTCAAGCATCTTCCGTTTGAAGACCTGGGATTCGCGAATGTGGACCATCACCGTTCGTTGCGCGTTGGCATGGCCGAAGTTATTTTTGGCCCGGGCAAGACTCCAGCGAACCTCGCCGCCATTTTTGTTAGGCTGGCGAAACACGGTAACAACGTGCTGGCTACTCGCGCCACTCCTGAGCAGTTCAAGGCGGTGAAAAGCAAGTTGCGCAAAGCTGAGTATCACGAGTTGGCGCGGGCGATAACTCTCTCGCAGGACACCACTGTGCACGGAAAGGGAAAGATCGTCGTGGTGTCGGCCGGCACCAGTGACATCTCGGTTGCTGAAGAAGCCGTGGTCACGGCAGAAGTGATGGGTAATGAGGTGCAGCATGTATACGATGTCGGCGTCGCCGGCATTCATCGCCTGCTGGCGCAACGAGAGGTACTGACGGGCGCACGTGTTGTAATCGTGTGCGCAGGAATGGAAGGCGCGCTTCCCAGCGTCGTCGGCGGATTAGTGGGAGTCCCTGTAATCGCGGTGCCGACCAGCGTGGGCTACGGAGCTTCGTTCAACGGGTTGAGCGCGTTGCTTGGGATGCTGAATTCCTGCGCCTCCAATGTGTCGGTGGTGAACATCGACAATGGGTTCGGCGCGGGGTATGTGGCGTCGATCATCAACCGGTTGGCGTGAGTCGGCTAAACGCCCCAGTCGCCGCTGGTGGTTCCAAAGACCCGCTGGAAGATCTTGTCGATGTTGCGGAGCGGGCGCTTCAAGTCAAACGCGTGTTCCAGCGTTTCGCGCTTTACCTTCGAAGTAACCTCCGGGTTGCTCATGATGAGATCGTGGAAGTTCAGCTCTTCCTTCCACGCTTTCATGGCATTCGCTTGAACAAGCCGATAGGCGTCTTCGCGCAGCACCCCAGCTTCGACGAGGTCGAGTAATAGTTGTCCACTGAACACCAGCCCGCCGGTAGATTCCAGGTTCCGCATCATGCGCTGCGGATAGACCATCAACTGGGAAATCAGGTTGGTGGTCTTGTTGAGCAGGTAGTCCACGAGGATGGTTGAGTCGGGCAGGATGACACGCTCAACCGAGGAGTGCGAAATATCGCGCTCGTGCCAAAGAGCGACGTTCTCCAGCGCCGCCTGGGTGTTCGCGCGAACCACGCGAGCCAGTCCGCTGATTTGCTCGCAGGTTATGGGGTTACGCTTGTGCGGCATCGCCGACGAGCCTTTCTGCTTCTCGCTGAAATATTCTTCGGCTTCGCGGACTTCGGTGCGCTGGAGGTGGCGAATCTCGGTCGCCATGTTGTCAAGGGTGGAGGCGATAACAGCCAGCGTGGCAACGTAAAACGCATGGCGGTCGCGTTGGATCACCTGCGACGACACAGCAGCAACATTGAGGCCCAGGCGCTGACAGATCTTCTCTTCATGTTCGGGATCAAGATGGGCGCCATTCCCAACTGCGCCTGAGAGCTTGCCCACGCGCATTTGTTCGGCGGCCAGTTCGAAACGCTCGATGTTGCGCAACATTTCTGAGTACCAGTTGGCCAGTTTCAGACCGAAGGTGATGGGCTCGGCATGCACGCCGTGGGTGCGGCCGATCATCGGAGTGTCTTTGAACTCCCACGCGCGGCGTTTCAGCACGTCGCGCAACTTCTTCAGGTCGTCGCGAATGATCGCTGACGCCTGCTTGATCAGCAGCGCCTGGGCTGTGTCGACCACGTCGTTGGAGGTGAGTCCGTAATGCAGCCAGCGAGATTCGGGGCCGACTTTTTCAGCAACGGCTGTAGTGAACGCGATGACGTCGTGCTTCACCTCGGCTTCGATTTCGTTGATGCGGTCGAGATCGAAGTCACCTTTTTCCCGGATGGCGATTGCCGCTGACTGGGGCACCAGTCCAACCTCGGCGAGGGTCTCGGTGGCCGCCAGTTCGACTTCCAGCCAGGTGCGAAACTTGTTCTGGTCGCTCCAGATATGACCGATCTCAGGGCGGGTGTAACGTGCAATCAAGGGACGCTCCTTTACGGGCCGCAATCTTGCGCAGCGCACAACCCTTCATTGTAAATGGTAGAGATTCGGGCGTTTCGTTCAGCCTTCGTCCACCACACCCAGCAATTTACTCATTTCTTCGTAGAGAAAGCCTTCACCGGGGCGGTAGGGTTGGATCCACTTGCCATCGATAACGAATTGCGGGATGGCGCGCTTACCGGCGTTACGGATGACTTCGTCTGCCGCGCCGGGCGTGGTTTGAATGTTGATCTCGGTGTAGGGAATGCCGTGCTTTTCGAGAAAGCGCTTGGCGGTGCGGCAGTCCGGACACCAGTTGGCAGAATAGAGAAGAAGGTCCATGAAAACTCAATCTTGGAGGAACTGCCGCCGCACCTCGAACCAGTCGTTGAGCCGAGGATAGCGGTTCTCGGTGAGGTTGTGGGGCGCGGTGAATAAGAAGCCCTGCCCGGCAAAGCGGTCAAAATGGCGAGGACTGTCGTCGATAAGAAAATCGGTGGCGACTATGCTCTTGTCACCGCAGAAAACGATGTGACTGTCCGGAAAGTCCGGAAAGTGTGCCTTGATCCACTCATATTTCTCATTGAACGAAGTGGGAAATTCCATCGCCGCCGTAGCGATAAATACTTCATAGCGTTCGCGCAACTCCTGCAAAACGGCAGAGCCACCGGCCATCGGCGGAATAGCGCGGAAGAAGCCGGGACTAAGTGCATAGTGGCGAAGGCGGGCCCGACGGTCGGCAGGGATGACCTCAGCCAGCTTCCGCTCGGTTAAATGGCCTTTGCTGAGGCTCTCGCCGAACTCGCGGTTGTACTCCGAAAGAAACTGCGCCAACGTATCAGCCAAGACCTCATCCATATCGATGGCGATTCGCTTTTTCGTGCCGTTGTTCATCACTATCCTGAAGCTGACAATAAGATGGGGAGCGTTGCCGCTCCCCACGGAATTAACGCTGAACGCCCACTAAATCAGCGGCGTGCTGTACAGCAGGGTTCCTTCAACACTCTCTGCGCCTACTGGACGGTAGAAGAGCTGGTCGTTGTCGAGGTATACCTCGATGAACGCCGGACGCTGCTCGAATGATCCTTGGATAAGCGCCTCCGACAACGGATCTTCGATGTACTTCTGCAGCGCTCGCCGCAGCGGACGCGCGCCGTAGCTGCGATCGACAACTGTCTTGTTGAGGATCCACTTGCGAGCATCCTCAGTGACCGTGACGGTGATCGACCGTTGCGCCAGGTTCTGGTTGAGCTGATTCACCATCAACTCGACAATCTGGATCAGGTCAGCCTCGCTAAGCGCATTGAAGATGATGACTTCGTCGAGACGGTTCAGGAACTCAGGATTGAAGGTGCGCTTCACCTCGCTCCGCACCATTTCTTCGACCTTGCCTGAGACCATATCGTCAGCGTCGGACTGGAAACCGAGCCCGGTGCGCTTCTGCAGGTGCCGAGCCCCGATGTTCGACGTCATGATGATGATGGTGTTCTTGAAGTCCACTGTATTGCCGAGGCCGTCGGTCAACTGGCCGTCTTCGAACACCTGCAACATGATGTTGAAGAGGTCAGGGTGTGCCTTCTCGACTTCGTCGAGCAGCACTACGGAGTACGGAGCCCGCTTAACGCGTTCTGTCAGCTGGCCGCCCTCTTCATAGCCGACGTATCCCGGAGGCGAACCGATAAGCTTGGAGACCGAGTGCTTCTCCATGTACTCCGACATGTCAAAACGCACCAGCGACTTCTCACTGCCGAACATGAATTGTGCCAGGGTGCGCGCAGCTTCGGTCTTTCCGACGCCGGTGGGGCCAAGGAACAGGAACGAACCGATAGGACGGTTCGGACTCTTGAGTCCAGCGCGCGAGCGGCGAATGGCACGTGCCAGCGCCGAGATCGAGCGGTCTTGCGAGATGACCCGCTTGTGCAGCTCTTCCTCGATACGCAGCAGCTTCTGGCTCTCTTCTTCCTTGATGGAAGCGACCGGTACGCCCGTCCAGCGCGAAACGACATCTTCGATGTCCTCGCGGCCCACTACACCGGTGGAGGACTCGTCAAGGTGATACTTCTCGCGCAGGGTGCGAAGGTTGTCGCGTTCCTTGCGCTCTTCGTCTGAATAGAAACGCGCCTTCTCGAATTCATGGTTGGCGATCGCACTTTCCATGCGGTGCACGATGAACTTGATCCGCTTCTGCACCTCGGTGATGTCCTCGGGCAGGGAAGTCTGGCGCAGCTTCACGCGCGCGCCCGCCTCATCGAGCAAATCAATGGCCTTGTCGGGCAGGAAGCGATCTGGCAAATAACGGTTCGAGTGCGATACCGAAATATGGATCGCATCGTCCGTATAGGTGACGGCATGAAACTTCTCGTAGCGCTCCTTGATGCCGAACAGAATCTTCACCGCATCCTCTTCCGTCGGCGGTGGAACCTTGACCGCCTGGAAGCGGCGCTCCAGCGAGCGGTCTTTCTCGATAGACTTACGGAATTCCGCTGGCGTGGTAGCGCCAATGCACTGAATCTCGCCGCGTGACAGAGCCGGCTTCAGGATGTTGGCCGCGTCGAGCGACCCTTCCGCCGAACCGGCGCCCACCAGCGTGTGCAGCTCGTCAATGAAGATGACGGAGTTCTGCGACTCCATCAGTTCCTTCATGATGGTCTTCAGCCGCTCTTCGAACTGTCCGCGATATTTCGTTCCTGCCACGATGAGCGATAGATCCAGGGCGAGGATGCGCTTGTCTGCCAGGAACGATGGCACCTCACCGTCAGCGATGCGCTGCGCCAGTCCTTCGACAATAGCGGTCTTGCCTACGCCAGGTTCGCCGATCAGCACCGGATTGTTCTTGGTGCGGCGGCACAGAATCTGGATGACCCGCTCAAGTTCGGCGTCGCGGCCCACCAGCGGATCGAGTTGATTGTCCATGGCGGACTGCGTCAGGTCGCGCGAAAACTCGGAGAGTAGGGAAGATTCACGGTTGCGTTGCGAGGGCTGCGCCTTCTCCTGCGAAGTGCGAGACAACTCTTCGCGGATGTTCGACAGCCGCAGTCCGCGCTCGTGCAGAATTTCGGCGGCGAAGCACTTCTCTTCGCGCAGCAGTCCCAACAGCAAATGCTCGGTGCCGATGTGCTTGTGCGAGAGGCGCTCGGCTTCCTCCGCCGCGTAGGCCAGCACGCGCTTGCACTCGTTGCTTAGGGGCAGATCCACCGAAGTCGAAACCTTCTCCCGGATAGTGGTGTGCGCCTCTATCTGCTTACGAATGGACTCAACCGAGGCGTGCGACCGTAGGAACCTGTTGGTGAGTGCCTTGTCTTCGCGTAGCAAACCCAGCAGCAAGTGCTCCGTCTCGATGTACGGAGAACCAAACTGACTGGCTTCATAACGTGCGAAGAAGATTACGCGCCGGGCCTTTTCCGTGTACCGTTCAAACATTGGACCTCTCCAAAAGCTCCGCGGGAGATTTCCCTGATCCGGTTAACTCTTCCACGAGCTTTCTGCTACAACCCTTCCCATGGCCGCCGGTCCGCTAACAAATTAGACCGAATGATGAGGACTCTCGCGAGACCTCGAATACATCAAACCCATAACGCAGCCGTCGGTTGCTCACGACGCCAGCGAGTTTGGCGACACTTCGACCATCCGTCCGCGCTCCAGGTGCAATACCCGATCGCAGCGCCGTGCAAACGCATGGTTGTGGGTAACGATGAGCGAAGTGAGCCGATAATCCCGATGTAATTTCGCGATCAATTCAAATACCGCATCCGCTGTCCGATTGTCGAGGTCTCCTGTTGGCTCGTCGGCCATCAGGATCTTCGGTCTGGTTACCAGCGCACGGGCCAGCGCTACCCGTTGCTGTTCTCCTCCAGACAGTTCGCCCGACCGATGACTAGCACGGTCGGCCAACCCTACTTCCTGCAACCAATGCAGGCCTTCTTTTTCCGCCTCCGACCGCTTGACGCCCTTCATAAGCAACGGCATAGCGACGTTTTCGACTGCTGAACTCGGGAAGCAGATAATGAAACTGCCATACAAATCCAAGTTCACGGCCCCGGAAGTCTGCGGCAGCTTCCTCGGAGAGCCTACCCAAATCGAGTTGCGCGAAGTATACGTCACCTTCAGAAGCCCTATCAACAACTCCGAGGATATGCAGTAAGGTACTCTTGCCTGCTCCGGATTCACCTACGATCGCAAGCATTTCACCGGTCTGCACTTCAAACGACAAATTCTCAAAGAGCACCAGCTCTGACTTACCCGAGCGGAATGCCTTCTTCAGGCCTTCTACTCTCAGCAGACCGGACTGTTCCTTTAGATGCAGATCTTCGCCTCAAGTCTCACATCAGGCTGACAGCCCACTTGTGCCGGACTTTGCCCCGGCGACAGAGCGGTCAGCTTTCCTGAATTAGAACATGGTCCACGGATTTGCGTCAGTGACACATAGGCTGCAATTTTCGGGCAATAAGAACTTCGATATACGCCGGAATGAGTCGGCTATTCGTAGCGCAGCGCCTCGGCTGGGAGTACGCTAGCCGCCGACCATGAAGGGTACAGCGTCGCCACGAATGACACCCCGATGGCGACCGCGCAAACCAGCAGCGCGTCACTAACTCGCGGAGCGAAGGGCACGTAATCGATGGAATAAACTTCAGCGGAAAGTGACAGCAGGTGGTAATGTCCAGCAGCCCAGGAGAAAGAGTATCCGACCACCAGCCCGATCGCTGTGCCGATTACTCCAATCAGCAGGCCCTGGTAAATAAAAATGCGCCTTACTTGCTTCCGCTTGGCGCCCATGGAGACCAGCACAGCGATGTCGCGCGTCTTCTCCATCACCATCATGATGAGCGAGATCAGGATGTTGAGCGCCGCTACCAGGACGATCAGTCCGATGGTAATGAATGTGACCACCCGTTCCAATCGCAAGGCGCGGAAGAGTGCTCGGTTCTGCTCCATCCAGTTGGTTGACATGAAGCCTTTGCCTGCCGCGTTTTCGAGTTGCCGTCCGATCTCTCCCGCTTTGTAGATGTCGTCGATTTTGAATTCCAGGACCGAGATCACGTCGCTCAAGTCGAACAGGTGCTGCGCATCCGATAGCCGGATAAACGCCCAGGTGTTGTCATAGTCATAAAAGCCGGAACTGAAGATGCCGGCTACTTTGAAGCGCGCATATTTGGGAACGATCCCGAAGGGTGTGAGTTCGCCCTGTGGGCTGGTGGCGGTCACAATAGAGCCGACAGTCGCTCCAAGTTGGTCAGCCAGATCCTTGCCGAGCACTATAGGCGCGAGCGACGAGGTTATTTGAGCCGAAAGCGGGTTGGGCTCGTCAGAATCCACGGGAGCAGAGTTCTTAGGTGCAGCCTTGGCCGACAAAGCGTCCGCGCTTCCATACTTCACTGTGTTCAGAAGATCGCTGACCTTACTTTCTTCCGACGGGATAATGCCCTTGAGCACCGCGCCTTGGGCGCGGGCTCCGCGCGAAATGAGCACCTGCTCGTAGATGGCCGGTGCGCCACCAATAACATGGGGTTGCTTGGTTAACTCGGAAAGTAGTGGCTGCCAGTTGCGAATACCGTCTGCCTCAACCCGCAGCAAGTTAATGTGCGATGACGAGCCGAGCAGCCGATCTTGCAGGTCCTGGCGAAAGCCATTGTTGATGGCCAGCGCTATGATCAGCGCCGCCACGCCAGCCGCTACTCCAACCACCGAGATGATCGTGATGACGCCGATGAGCGCCTGGCGGCGTTTAGCTCGGAGATAGCGTGCGGCTACGAACAGTTCGAATTGCATGAAAGATGACGCCTGCTGTTACGCCAAGCTGGGCGAATGCCCATTGTAGCGAAACGCGGGCGGAGCGGTTCCTTGCAGTGGATTACAGAGGGAACTTCGGCAGCAACGCGGGAACGGTATTTCGGTACTGTCGGTAAACGTCGCCAAAGCGTTTTTCTAGTTCGGCATCTTCTTTGCGGATCATAATCGCCCCGGTTATGGCCGCAAATATCAGGAGGCCGCAGAGGGAGAGCGACCCGGTGCCAATCGTCCAGCCTAAGACTTCGCAGAGATGGCCAAGATAAATAGGGTGCCGCACTTGAGTGCGAATGCCGGTTATGACGAGTTTCTGGTCGTGCTGTTGCGGCTCCAGCTCAGCCAACCCTGAAATCTTGGTAGGGTTGAACCCCTGCGACGCTAGCCGGTAAATCGAGAAGCCCGCCAGTATGAACAAGACGCCCATGGCCCAGGGCACTTTGCTTTCGTAGAGATGCAAGTGCCGGAACGGCCAGCCTAGTGCAAATGCAGCGGCGATGAATAGTCCCCAGAGGGGAAGGATGGCCACGTAGGCACGCCGGCCGTACTGCCGCCAGCGTTCCACGAAGGGATGAAATACCAGCCAGAAAAGCGGGATGGTGCAGTAAACCGAAGCCACCGCCAGGCCCGCGACGTCGAGAACGGAATGCAGCGTCATCGCGCTTATTGCCATTCCCTCAATGCTTCGGGGCAGCTGCCGCGCCCTTAATGAGGACCTTAGCCACACCCACGTTGTCATACCGGTCGAATACTCGAATGACCACCGTGTGTTCTGCAGGGGAATCCTTGGTGTCCTGCTTGACGATTGGCACGGCCAGGTCATAGCTTTCCGACTTGGAGTCTGAGATCTGCCCGATCGGCTCGGCGGCCTGCCAGCCGTCGGCGTCGATTGAGTACTCGGCCCGGCTGATGGGCGAAAAGCTATCTGTGCCCCGAAATGCCAGGCGCAACTTATCGCCTTCGATGCGGGAGACAGTGATCTCAACCTGCGGAGGTGTGTTGTCCACTTCAAAGTGATCGCTCGACTTTTCCCCCTTCAGCGCCTCGGCGGACGAATGCGAAGGCTCGTCCGACGCGACCACTCGAATTGTGTATCCGCCGTCCGGAAACAAGTCAGCTTCTAGGTCGACGTACCGGTCTACCACTCCGTCACGGAGCTCTTTCCAGTGAGTCTCGCCATCGCCACGGTAGTACACGGTGTAAGAGAGCTGGTCGTCATTAGCGTCGTGGGCCTTCCACTTCACGGCGACGGAATGCTTGTCGGCGACGGTCGGGATGGGCGAATCGTAAGCCGCAGCATCGGAACTGGTATTAGTCGTGTGCGCCGACGACGGCACTCGCGAGCCTACCAGCACAGAGACTTCGTCCACTTCGGGTGCAACATTCTTGGGCAGATAATTGATCGCGACACTGTCGATCACCGGCGCGGGCGTTCCGGGGTGCAGCACCGCCTTCCATTGCAGAAACCGAGCTGGCGGAGCATCCACGCTTCCCGACTTGGCAAGATCCACTTTCTTCCAGGCGCTCCAGTTGCGGTCTGGGTTGTCCACGTTGCCGCTACGGGCAAAGAGTTCGTAATTGCCTTGTCCCCGCACCTCAGGCCTGCCCCACTTGGAAAAAATCTTGGCGTCGAAGACGTCGCTTTCGTAGGTTCCCTCGGCAGAAGGGCTGCCTCCGATAAGAAACACTTTCCCCAAGTTGCTGGTGGCCGCGTAGAGCCCTCCATTGAGCGCACGCGCGAGAGCGGTCACCTGGTTGGCACTCGCTTTCGTCAGGTCGGTGTAACTACTTTCGCCGATCGCGTAGAGCTTGCCCCTGTTGCCTGTTGCGGCAATCAGGCGTCCGGTGGCATCGAACGCCAGCGCGTATACCAGGTCGTCCTTCGATGCCCAGATTGTTTTGGGCGATCCGTCAGCGGTAATGCGATACACCTCCGAGCCTCCAATATTCAACGTGGCCGGAAAGGGAGCGGGCGCAATCCCCGGTGGTGCGCCTGCCGTTGTCGCGGGCGCCTGTTGAAGCACAGTTGCAGTGGAAGCCGCAGCAGCGGACCCACCAGACGTTCCACTGGAGGCAGACCCCGCACCGCTGCGCTTGTCGACCGCTCCCGCCGCATAGATGTTGCCCTGGCCGTCAATCGCCAGAGCGGTAATTTCCTTCTTCGGTGCGCTGTAGAGTGCGAAGCCTTCGCCAGACGGTGAAATCCTGTATACCAGCCCAGTGCCGTCAGTGCCGGCGATCAGATTGCCCGACTTGTCAAATTGCATGGCCCGGATTTGAGCCTCATCGCTCTTGAAAAACACGGCGCCCGTCCCGCTGGTCTCGACGCGATAGATTTCGCCGCGGTCTCCAGTTCCGACGAAGAGCCGGCCCTGTTTATCAAGCGCCAATGACCATATGTACTTCGTCTTGGGTTCGAAGAACACAGTAGCGCTGTAGGCGGGGTCCGTCGCAGTCGCGCCGTGCACAACGTCAGCGGTCTTTGCCGAGCCCTGACCGCGCACGATTTTGTAAACCTTCCCATCCGGAGACGTGGCCGCATAAACTGCGCCACTGGAATCGATCGCCAGCGCCTGCACTGAAATTTCTTGTGGCGCGAAGATAATGCTCGCCTTGCCGTCAGGCGCAATGCGATAGACCCGCGCAGGAGATCCCCCGGCGGCGTACACGTTGCCCTCGGCATCGGAAGTCAAGTCCCACAAATAGGAGGAAGGCGAAGTGTAGAGTGCCGAGAACGACGGCGCCAGTGACAAACTGCCATCGCTATTGATGGCAACTCCTCGGACCGTACCTTTTTCGAACTCGTCGTATTTGGTCTGTTGCCAAAGGCGGGTGCCCTCGGCCTGCGCCATCGCCGCAATCAGCAGGCAGAAAAGCGGCACTCGAAGAGACTTCATGCGGGTTCCTGAAATGGTCGTATTTGCGGGAATGAAGCTAGCCTAGCACAGCTGCAGCGGAGCGATGCGTGACGCTATTTCACGTTGATTGTAATCACCTGCGCACCCGATACAACGTAGTCTACCGGGACGGATGCCTCGCTGGTAGCGGACTCGCCCACCACGACCATTTCCTGTGTGCTGCGCATGCCGTCCATTACATTAATGACCGACAGCGGCAGCGTTGGCATCACGTTATCGCTCACCATGGCCTGCGGATTCGGCTCCAGCAGCGATACATAAACCTGCGAGTTGCTATGTTCTTTATTCAGTAGTGCGATCGTCGAACCCAGCGGCAGACGTCTGCTTAGAGCCGGCGGAACCCGCCGCAGGCGGTCAAGCGTTTCACCGTCGCTTGCCAGGATGCGCAAGGGGCCTCCCGGCGTTGAGGGCGGAATCGTCACTGGAATCTGCCGCACAATGCTCTCGCCGCGATAAGGACGCAGCATCGTCTCAATCGTGATGGTTTCCCCCGCCCGCGCTTCCGTTACATTTGTGCGGGCGTTCTCTAATCGCGCCGAACGCCGTTCCGACACCAGGTCGAAGTTGAGTACGACGCCGGAAATCTTTGGCGTCTCATAGGGGTTCTCGTAGATGCGGCCGAAGCGGTCGCCGATTGATGTCGCGATTCCCATCGCCGTGGTCGTTGAATCCGACGGAGCATACATGTTCTGCACCCCGAGTTTGGGGTAGCCCGTCACCGAAATGCTGCCATCCAGTCGGTAAGTCGTGTCCTCGCCATACTCGTTCATGCCCTGCAGAGCGTTGAACACCGTCGCCATCATCGCCGTCGGCGTGATGCGGGCATTGTTCAGCACTTCGAAGTGAAACTGCTTAGGATGTGCTGTGCCTCGGATGTTCAACGTGACCGGAATCATCTCTGGCTCACGTCCGAAGCGTCCCATAATGCCCGTGCGGCGGTCCTGCACAAACGCGCCAATCGGTTCGGTAGAGTTCACAATCTTGAAAGAGTTATACGTCGACGGCAAGGTGGCCAAGACGGTTGCCTTGGTCATGGGAATTTCCACCGCGCCCGCTTGCAGCAGCGGATGTCCGCAGGCCAGCACTCGGCTTTCATCCATATACGTAACCGTGCAAGTTCCCGCGATATTCATGTCGCCGCGCACTAGCACAGCGCTGACCGCAGACCCCGGTACCAGCGGCTCGGGTTGGAGACCGCCGCTGACGGAGCCCGCCCCCATCACTGGAACCACTCCCGCGGCGGCGAACTTATCGCCAAATGCCTGCATCGTTGCCTCGCTGAATCCGCTGAATACGAGCGGTGTCTCGATAGGCTTCAGGAGGTTGGCATACGAACTCGTCGTGGCTCCCGGTTCTGTCGAGGCGCTCGGTCCCGATGTGCGGCTGGCGCTGGAGTCGGCTTTCCCCCTCGCAACGTCGAGGCTGGAGGCAGGTGTTTTGTCGAACTCGTCGATCTCGAGCATCGCCGCAGCTGGAGTAATCCCGGCAATCGGTTCCTTCGAGAACGTGCCAAGGCGATACGCGAGCGCCCCCACCAACTTCCCATCGATGTACACCGGACTGCCGCTCATCCCCGCGACCACGCCGGTGAATTCGACCTTGGCGCCATGCAGCCGCGCGAGAATTACGTCTGACTTTGGCCCGGCCATGTCGCGGAGAATTCCCAGAATCTCCACGTCGACCGCCTCTGGCTTCGTGCCTTCAAACACGGTATAAGCGATGCCGTGCATCCCCGCTTTCACTTGGTCCTCGGGCATGATTTTTGGTTTATTGACTGCTTCGACCCCAGATGCGGAGATAGTGAGCAAACAGGCGAGAAGAGACGAAACTGCGCTGCGCAACATTACAACCATCCTTGGCCCGAACTTCGGCAAGTCAGGCCGAGCGCCCCATACCGCATTGTCCCGTCATTTGCGGGACTTCGGCCAGAAGGGCGGTACCGATGTCTCGATGTGTCGAGACTGTTGGTTCGCGTCTGGGTTAAATCGTGATAACGACCTTAGTCGCCCACGCGTTGGTTTACCGGTGGCCATATACTAGCAGAGAGCGAATGAGATGAAGCAACTGATTTTCTGCAACGAAGTGTGTACGAATCGACCTCTTTCCTGGTCGCTCGGTCGATCGTTCGGGGCGATTTTGATCGCCTTGAGCTTGACCTTTACTGCCGTCGCCACAGCCCAGACATCGAGCCCGCAAACCCCGTCCCAAAGCCCCACAGCGCAGAAGCCTGACCAAACTCCCCCCGAGGCGGGTGGGCCTAGTGGCGATGTTGGCCCTATTGCCGTGCCCAAAAAGAAGGAGTCTTCTGACGACACGCCTCCTCCGCCTAAGCCCAAGAAGCAGGCTGACATCCCTGAGTATTCGCTGCGCGTAGATGTGCCGGTTGTCACGGTGGATGCTCGCGTCGTGATGAAAGACGGACGGCCCATCGCGCTTCCGGCCAATGTGGCCAAGGAACACTTCAAGGTCTGGGAGGATGGCGTTCCGCAAAAGATTCAGACCGTGACCCAGAGCGAAGCGCCGATCACGGCGGTGCTGTTGGTCGAGTTTGCTTCCACCAACTACAACTTCATGTATGACGCTCTTAACGCGTCTTATATGTTCGCCGCCAACCTGAAGCCGATTGATTGGGTCGCCGTAATTGCGTTCGACATGAAGACGCATATCCTGGTCGATTTCACCCAGGACAAGCAGGCCATTTTTGGCGCGCTCAACACCCTGCGCATTCCCGGGTTTCGCGAAACGAATCTGTGGGATGCGATGTACGACACACTCGACCGGCTCGACCGCATCCAGGGCCACAAAGAACTAGTTGTCGTCGCCAGTGGCGTGGACACGATGAGCCACATGATCTTTGACAAGATCTTGAAGAAGGTGAAAGCCACGCCCAATATTACGATTTACACGATTACCACCGGCGCGGCGATGCGCATCACGAACGAAGCTCGCTACGGCAACAATCCCGATTTCAATGCAGCCAACATGGATTATCTCGTTGCCGATAACCAGATGAAGACGTTCGCGCAGCTGACAGGCGGGCGATGGTACTCCCCGCGCTTCCAGGGCGATCTACCCGCAATTTTCAAGGAAGTCGCCCAGGCGATTCGCAACCAGTACACCATCACCTACCAGTCCACCAACCCTAAGATGGACGGCACCTACCGCAAGTTGAAGGTGGAACTCGTTGGCCCCGACGACAAGCCGCTCGCGATTAAGGACGAGAAGAACAAGGACATTAAGTACCAGATCGTTGCGCGTGAAGGCTATACCGCCAAACACGAGGTCGAGTAAAGCTTGCCAACCGGACTCGCTGAAGTTACTGCTCGGCGACTGACTCAGCCGGTGTCTGCATTTCCTGACGAATCAGAATGGAAGCGAGCGCAGCCCGCGTTATTTTGTCACGATTGGCAGGGGAAGAACTCCGATCCCCAGCGACAGACTGCAGTGTCTCTGCTTTGGGATGCGCACTCACTCTACCTTCGCTTCTTTTGCGGCTATTGCGAGATAAACGTCTTTGCTGATTCCGACTTGAGCGGGCGCCGCGATGAGTTGTGGGATCGCGATGTGGTCGAGGTCTTCCTCCAGCCCGATCGCTTTGACGAGAAATACTACAAGGAATTCGAGGTAAGTCCGAACGGTCAGTGGCTGGATCTCGACATCACTCCCGAAGGTCTTCGCCACATCACCAGCGGCATCCAATCAAGAGTGCGCATCGATGAACAGGCGCGAGTATGGACCGCCGAACTTGCCGTTCCGATCGCCAGTGTCACCACCAAATTCGATCCTGCAGAACCCTGGCGCGTGAACTTCTTTCGCTGCGAAGGACTCGACCCCGAGCGCTTCTATTCGTCCTGGCAGCCTACGGAAACATCGGAGCCGAACTTCCACGTTCCGCAGAAGTTCGGCTGGTTGCGATTCGAGCCCTAGCTACTTGCCCATCACCAGCTTGGCGATGGTCTGCAACTGCATGTTCGACGTGCCCTCGTAGATCTTGCCAATCTTGGAGTCGCGGAAGTACTTCTCCACTGGATAGTCCTTAGAGAAGCCGTAACCCCCGTAAATCTCTACGCACAACGAGGCCACGCGTTCGGCCACCTGCGAGCAGAACAGCTTCGTCATCGCGGCTTCCTTCACGAAATTCATGCGCGCGTCTTTCATGCGGGCGGCGTTGTAGAGCAGCATGCGGCCTGCTTCGATTTCCGTCGCCATCTGCGCGATCTGGAACTGTATTCCCTGGAAGTCAGCAATCGCTTTGCCGAATTGCTTGCGCTCCTGTGCGTATTTCACGGCGTATTCCCATGCACCCCGCGCGAGGCCGATCATCTGCGCGCCGATTCCGATACGGCCTTCGTTCAGCGTCTCAATGGCGATCTTGTATCCCTTGCCCACTTCACCCAGAACATTGGCTTTAGGAATGCGACAGTCGGTCAGGATCAGCTCACATGTGCTGGAAGCACGTATCCCAAGCTTGTCTTCTTTCTTGCCGACGGCGAAACCCGGCATGCCTTTCTCCACCACGAACGCCGTGATGCCTTTGTATCCGGCCGACGGATCGACCGTCGCCAGAAGAATGAAGATGCCAGCTTCCTTGGCATTGGTGATCCACAACTTCTGCCCGTTCAGGATGTACTCATCCCCCTTCAATTCCGCGCGGGTCTGCAGCGCGAACGCATCGGATCCGGAGTTGGCTTCGCTAAGGGCATAAGCACCCACCGTGTCAGCGCACATCTTCGGCAGGAAGCGCTGCTTTTGTTCTTCGGTGGTCCAGCGCATAAGGGCGTTGTTGACCAGCGTGTTCTGTACGTCCACAATGACGCCGACGGACGCATCGACAGCCGACAACTCCTCAACCGCAAGGATAGCTTCGAAGAATGTTCCGCCCCCGCCGCCGTATTGCTCCGGCACTTCGATTCCCATCAGTCCTAGTTCGAAGAAGTTCTTGATCAGCGAAGGCTCGAATACACCCTTCTCGTCCATTTCCTTAACGTGTGGTCTGACGGTTTCGTTGGCAAATTGGCGGATGGTATCGCGAAACAGGGTTTCGTCTTCTGTGAGCGAAACCAGTGGTGCCGGCGGCATATTGGTGGCGGTAATGTCTGTCATGGCATAAGACCTCGAAGCTGGGTTACAAAACCCTCGATTCTAGCACCGGGCGGCGTGTTGAGCGCGCGCCTGTAGCGGAGGTTTATAGTCACGTATGTACCCCTATGAAAACGGTCGCAAAACTCCTGGTCGCCCTGGCATTCCTATCCCTCGTTCCACAGTCGTATGCCGAAACCACTGACTTCGAAGCCACTGGCCGAGGGCTCGTTACCCAACTTGCCGCTCGCCAGTTCGACAAGGTCGAGGCTCAATTCGACGACCAGATGAAGGCCGCGTTGCCAGTCGACAAACTGCCTGAAATCTGGGACTCTTTGCTCTCACAGGCAGGGCCATTTAAGAGCATCGCTTCCGTCAAAGTGATGGAAAAGCAGGGGCTCCACGCTGCGTTTGTCACTTGCGAGTTCCAAAATGCAACACTTGACGCCAAAGTATTTATGGACAATCAAGGCAGGGTGAAAGGACTGTTCTTCGAGCCGACATCGGCAGCAGCGAACCAGTCCGCCGCTGCTTCGGAGTGGAAGACTCCGCCCTACGTCAACACCAATCTGTTTCACGATCGCGATACCAACATCATCAGCGGGCGCTGGGAGTTACCCGGCGTACTGACCCTACCCAACACCAAGACTATTGTTCCCGCCGTCATTCTGGTGCACGGATCGGGCCCTCAGGACGCTGACGAAACCCTTGGCGCAAACAAACCCTTCGCCGATCTCGCATACGGCCTCGCCAGCCAAAACATAGCTGTATTGCGCTACGTCAAGCGAACCAAGCAGTACGGGGCCGACTCCAAATCCGACGCGCCGTTCACCGTAAAAGACGAAGTGACCGACGACGTCATCGCTGCGGTAGCTCTGTTGACGAAGATGCCCGAGATCAACAAGAAGCAGATCTACGTCCTCGGGCACAGCCTGGGAGGCATGCTGGCTCCGCGTATTGCCGCCGAAGATCCACAGATCGCGGGCATCATCATCCTGGCGGGGACCGCGAGACCGTTCGAAAAAGTCGTGGTCGAGCAAGTGAAGTACATCGCCAGTTTGACCACTCCGCAGACCCCGGAAAACAAGAAGCAGATCGACCGGGCTGAAGCGATCGCCGCCCAGGTGGAGAGCCCAGCGCTGAGATCAACTGACATGGTGGATTTCTTCGGAGCTCCGATCCCCGGCTCGTACTTTCTGGATTTGCGAGGCTACGATCCCGCCAAGGTCGCCGCCGGGCTGAAGGTCCCTATCCTCGTGTTGCAAGGCGGCCACGACTACCAGGTCACAAGCGCCGACTACGAAATCTGGCAGAAGGCGCTGGCCGGAGACCCGCGTGCGACCTTCAAGTTCTATCCGAACTACACTCACTTGTTCGCGCCCGGGGCAAGTTCAGGCCCACCCAGTCCTGACGACTATGTGGTTTCAGGCAACGTGTCGGAAGACGTCATCACCGACATCGCGAATTGGGTGAAAGCTGCTGCCGCTACGTATTAAGCGGTTCGCCCGCTACCCGACATGGTGAAGTGGTGATGTATAACACAATCGCATAAAAATTAATATCGCGACTGTTTAGAATCAATGGTTTAGCTGGAAATTATTCGCATGCCATTGATTCGTAAACTAGTTATACGTATCCATGTCTGCCCGTAGGAGTTAGGGGTCACTATTTCGGGCTGGACGGAAAGGGTCAGGTCGAATTTTAGAATATTTCAAAGAGCTACTTGCGACGCGCACTGGGCGCGGAGTGGCCAGAGACACTACCCCCTCGCCTCATAGTTAGT
>Ga0302166_10000109_pt1 | contig 22724 bp, 18 predicted proteins | sample I_Fen_E3_3_FD_193491 | JGI IMG/M metagenome (GOLD analysis project Ga0302166, IMG submission 193491) | Peat permafrost microbial communities from Stordalen Mire near Abisko, Sweden - I_Fen_E3_3 | ecosystem: Environmental > Terrestrial > Soil > Wetlands > Permafrost | place: Sweden: Abisko... | reverse complement strand
AGTTACATCAACTTATACAGCTTCCTCAACGACCCCGAGAAAACCTGGAGGGAAAAGAATGAAGCATACAAACGAGAAATGCAATTAAGCATCTTTCCAACATAAGGGGGGGGGCATGGTTTCATAAAGCAAAAATCCCATATCTGATTTTTAAACAGATATGGGACAATTTTCAACAATAAAATTTTTTATCGGACAACAATATATTATAATAGATTTTATAATTGTTGTTTCTTTTTCTGTGTTATATTTCCGATTGAGCTTTTTTATAGAAATACCTGGAGCTGATTGTAAAAACAAAGCCATTTAAAATTGATGCGTATGCAGCCCCCACTAAACCAAAGAAGTAGACTGAGATTGAGATAACGATAATATTTAAGCAGAATGAAATCAGGCTTACATAGGCATTGTATTCAATTTTTCCTAACCCAAAAATGGCTCCACTTTGTAATTGGCTGAGTTGTCGTAAGCTCCATCCAATGGCTAACATGGGAAAATAAACCATTGACTGATCATACTTGGATTTAAATATCCAGTGAATGAAAGGTGGAATGATTACTAATGCTGCCAAAAGAGATATGATTACCCCGGTATACAGTAATTTATTGTATTTATTAAATGCGGATGTAAACAGCTCTTTTTGATTAGCTAATGATGAAAAATAAGGTGAAGCTATTTGCTGGACAGTACCCGGGAATAGCCTGAAAATGATAGTGATAGTCAATGCAAAGCTGTAATATCCAATGTGCTGCATATCCTTTATAAAGAAGCTAAGCAGTATAATGTCAACGTAAGCAGATATCTCAGATAATAGGTTCGCAAACATCGAGGTTTTGGCATATTTCCAAAGTGTTGAGAATGGAGACTGTTTTTTTGTGGAGAATGCTTTTGCAATGAATGCAGAACCATAAATTCTAAAGCTTACAAACAACATCAGTATAAAGCTTAAATTGTATGCCAAATAATAACCGTTTATCCCGAGTAGGTAGGTGAATGAGATAATTGCGATGATGGCAATTAGTTTATTAAGAACGGTCAGGTTTGCTATTAATTTTATTTTCTTCGTAGCTTGAAAGTAAGCTACGAATACCATAAATAGTGAATTCGTAACGATCGGGAATAGTCCCAGCGGAATGAGAGTTTGGATGATTTTATCGGTGGAGAGAATGCCGAAAGCATTTAAAATAATGATTATAAAATAAAGACTTAGCGTCGACAAGGTGGTGAACAGTAATGCGGATTGGAATATCTTTTTTTTATCGCTAAAGCTCCGCTCTTCCGAACATAGTTTTAAAACTGATGTGTTGAATCCCATTCCGGCTATTATTGAAAATATAGATAAGTAAGTTTGTATAATTTTTATGCGCCCCATGTCGGCCGGAGCTAAAATGCCTGCTACGAATAATTGCGAAGCAAACGCAACTAATTGTATAAGAACATTAGCTGATAAAAGGTGAAAGAATCCTTTTTGATAAAACTGTTGAAAGATGGTTGGCTTGTTCGGGATGAGGGCATTCATTATTTTTCAGAAATAGAATTCTTATAAATGGTTGTCAGTTGCATTCCGACGTTTGAATAGCTGAATTTTTCTTTAGCACTTGCTTTAATTAATTCAGCATCATAATTCTGATAGTTATCGAGTAAATAATTCATCTTATCTTTCAACTCATTCTTCTTATCTGTCGAAAGTAATATACCATTATTCATATTGATATATTCGGGAGCAGCACCAACACGAGTGCTTAATACAGGTTTTCCGCAAGCTAAGCTTTCTGTAATGACCACTCCGGCGGTTTCGAAATTAGAGAATAACACAAAAAAATCACTATTTTGCATCCAGTTGGCCACTTCTTCGGATGTTTTCTCTCCTAAAAAATGAATAATACCTGTTGGAAAATCGAGCGTGTTAGCATATCTTTTTACGCTGTCAAAGTCAATACCTGTACCAACGATCATTAGTTCAAAATCCTGACGTAGCTTTGATAATTCATAAGTAGCACGAATGATTCCTTTTACATTCTTAGCTTTTTCATCAAAGCAGGAAACGTGGATTATACGTTTTTTTTGCCGATGAACAATTGCGCTTTCACAGAAGAATACGTCATCTACAACATTATTTATCACGATGTAATTATTGTGAAATAATTTATGGGCTAACATGTTTTTTTTTAATACCTGAGAAACAGGTAAGATAGCACTTGCATTTTTTACCACCAGCCTTGTTGTGAGCTTTCTTAATATACCTTTAAAAGAATTTCTTTCAGGGAGATATCGGGACCAATGTTCGGTGACGATATAAGGAACTCCTGACCATAATTTAAATAAATAAGCCACAAATGCAGTTCTGGTAAGGATGTTGGCATGGACAATGTCAGGTTTAAAACCGTCTGAAGAGATACTCTTAAATCCTTTCCTGTAAGCTCTATAATAATTAATTGTGTTCGAAACCTTTGAGCGTTTGTTTTGTTTTTTGACCGGATAATATACTATTAGTTCACTTAGATTGTTTTGAGTTCTACTGTTTATTTCAAAATCGGAAATATTTTCATCAGCTTGAATATAAAGTACTTTTACCCGACAATATAGACTAACAGCCTCGGCGTGTTTTTGAACAAACAGGCCAAGCATGGGGTCGTTTCGGTGCGGATACCACTGTGATAGAAAGAGTACTTTTGTTGATCTAGATTTCATTTGCGAATAAGAAATGATGGTCGGAAGCGTTTGAGAATATAATAGGGATGATATTTAGCTCCAAAGCCTCTGTATAATCGAGCTATACCTTCGACTCTTGAACCTTCAAAGTCAAGAACGAAATCTTGTTCAGCATGTTTTTGAATTAGATAATCTATTAAGAAGAACATAGCGGATGACTTCCTCCCTTCGGTATTGGATGTTGAAAGTAAGTATGTTAACCTGCTGTTGCTTTCTAATAGACATAAACCGGCCACTAAATGATTCTCTGCCGAAAAGACGCCATACAGTTTCAATGCATTTTCAGACATTCCTTTTTCAATTAATCTTTTAAGTATTGGTTGATGGGGAGACAGATAATGCTTATCTACGGAAAAGAAAAAAGATAAAAAGTTTTCTTTTGGTATGTTTGGCTGTACTCTTAAGTTCTTTGAATTTGATTTTTCAACATTTCGCTTGCAATTCTTTGAATATGCAGAGAAAATATCTTTGTAAGGCTTATTTAAATCAAGTATGAAATTGGGGTAAATAAGTGCTTTTTCGTAGAAGTTTTGTTCGTTTAAATTTAGCTCATAACTAAAGTAAGGAATCTCTTTCATGAATGTTTCTACCACTTCTTTGTTGATATCATGTTTAGAGAAAATTCCAAGTTGTTGGGTCATAAGAGGCTGTACCAGGTATGGAAAGCCGTATCTGCTCTTCACCGGCAAGGGCATGACGTATTCATAATCTTTGCTTACGAGAGCTTCCCAGTCTGGAGAAACTGCATCAAGATACCATGAAAAACCATAAGTCAAATGATTCTTTGACTCTGATATGCAAGTATCCCACCGTTTAAAATCAATAGATTTGTTTCGTAGATGTTTTAGCTTCATGTAAACAGGCTTAGCAGATGTATGAACAAAAGTAATTGATTTTGCCATATTAGCCGCTGATATTACTGTTAATTTAAAGATGAATAAAAATAGATTTTGGGCTTTATCTTAGGAGGTTCTATTATTTTTAAATGATTATTTTTTTATTCAGAAAGAAAGCAGTATTTTTGGACGTTCAATTCAATATTAACATGTAATTATATGGCTAAAGAAGTAGTGACAAATACCGGTGCAACCTACAATGCACTTACGAATGGAAGCAAAGTTGTTGGCGAAATATTTGCAGATAGTGATTTTAGAATAGACGGTGAGGTTGAAGGCAAGATAACTTGCAGTGGCAAGGTAGTTATTGGTCAGAAAGGCTATTTGAAAGGGCTAATTTCGTGTGCTAATGCTGAAATTATAGGGACAGTAGACGGTGATATTGTTGTTACTGAAACTTTATCTCTTCGCGGAACCGCGGTGATAACCGGAGATGTGAAAACGAAAATTTTGTTAGTAGAACCGAATGCTATCTTTAATGGTACCTGTTCAATGAAAGATTCTTTGAACTCATCGCAAGTTGAATAAGTGTGTGTTGATTGATAATAAAACAAAATAGCAATTAAGCTGTTTTGCTATAAAATATACGGCGTTGGAGTAATAAATACTTCAACGTTTTTGTTTAAATCCTATTTTGAAAAGAAATTATGAAAGATACTAATTACAAAGCATTTGTAGTTGAAGAATTTGATGGTAAATTCAGTCAAACCATTCAAACTTTGTCAACCGAGAATTTACCAGCCGGTGACGTGCTTGTCCGGGTTCATTATTCTTCAATAAATTACAAAGATGCTCTTTCGGCAACCGGGAATAAAGGTGTAACAAAAAAATACCCGCATACACCCGGAATTGATGTGGCCGGGGTGGTAGAATATTCAGTTGATGATAAATTCCAACAGGGAGATGAAGTTATTGTAACCGGGTATGATTTAGGAATGAATACTGCAGGTGGATTTGGTCAGTATATTCGTGTTCCATCTGTATGGGTAGTTAAGTTGCCGAAAGGATTGACTATGAAGGAAGCTATGATTATTGGTACCGCAGGTTTTACGGCCGGAATCTCGTTGACACGACTAAGTCAGTTTGTTAAGTCGTCAGATGGGAAGATTATTGTTACCGGAGCCACGGGCGGTGTCGGATCAGTAGCAATCTCTCTTTTGTCAAAACAAGGTTATCAGGTCGTTGCTGTTTCAGGAAAAGAATCGGAGTCGGAGTTTTTGCATAAGCTAGGTGCTTCAGAAATAATTTCCAGAGCCGAGTTTCAATCTGTTGATAAACGGCCTATGCTTTCGGCGCAGTACGCAGGAGCTATTGATACGGTTGGAGGTCCTATACTGGAAAATATTCTGAAGGCTCTCATGCCTTTAGGAGCTGTTACAACCTGTGGCAGCGTGTCTTCAACTCAACTCAACATGACAGTATTTCCATTTATTTTACGTGGTATCACTCTGATAGGTATATCGGCACAAAACTACCCGACAGATCTTCGTGAACCTTTATGGAAAAAGTTGGCTACTGACTGGAAACCCAACAATTTATTGAACTTGTATACTGAAATATCTTTGGAGGAGCTGAAAGGTACTCTGGAGAATATTTTAGCAGGAAAATTAAAAGGGCGGACTATTGTGAATATGTTGGATTAGTAACTGTTTAATCTGACTAATGATCCGATTTAAAGTTGTCGCATTTTGGATTTAAATTGATTGAAACTTGTTGATTTATAGTTTATATTGAGTTAATTCAATCAGATACAACCAGAAAAGCTACGAAATCAACAAAGTTCAAATCTTTTTATACAAAACTCTTTTATTAATGAAAAAAAAAGCGCAATTTTGCACTTTATTTCTGATAGACTTTCAACCTCATTTTTATAACCCTTCTCCGAATGGCATTAGCAAACGAGAATTATTTAAAAACTCCCGAAATCTATTGTTTTGACGAAATTGAGAAGCGCGTTAACGCTTTCAAAGTTTTACATCCAAACGCAAAAATAATTCGTTTAGGAGTGGGCGATGTTTCTCGTCCATTACCAAACGAAGTCATCTTGGCTATGCGTAAAGCAATTGACGAAATGGCTAAGGTGGAGACGTTTAGAGGGTATAGTCCGCCTCAGGGTTATGATTTTTTGATAGAGAAAATACTGAAGGAATATAGGTCTATAGGGGTCTCGCTGGATAAAGATAGTGTTTTTGTAAACGATGGAGCTAAGTCGGATATTGGGAACATTGGGCATGTTTTAGGACGTGATAATATTATTGCCATTGCTGATCCGGTTTACCCTGTATATGAAAATGCAACTATCATGAGTGGTAGAGCGGGTGAGCTGACTGATGAATTGAAATGGAGTAATGTGGTTTATCTGCGTTGCACGGAGGAGACCGGTTTTGTCCCCGAATTGCCCTCGGAAAAAGTGGATGTGATTTATCTCTGTAATCCAAATAATCCGACTGGAAGTGCAATGACTAAGTCGGAACTAAAGCGTTGGGTGGATTATGCCATTGAACATCAAAGTATAATTGTATACGATGGAGCATATCAGGCTTACGTAAATGAGCCGGATATACCGCGTAGTATATATGAGATTAAAGGAGCCAGAAAAGTGGCGATAGAAATAAGAAGTTATTCAAAAACAGCTGGTTTTACCGGTTTGCGTTGTGGATATTCTGTCTTTCCTCAAGAGCTTATGGTTTATACAAAATATGGGGAAGAAGTTCCCCTGATTAAGCTATGGAGCAGACGCAATGCAAATTATACCAACGGGGTTTCGTATATAGTTCAGCGGGGAGCTGAAGCTATTTATTCGCGTAAAGGTAAGGCGGAGATTCAGGAGCTGGTGAATTATTATCTCACAAATGCTTCGCTTCTTCGCAATGAATTACTTTCAATAGGTTTTGAAGTGTATGGTGGAACCAATTCACCGTATGTGTGGTTTAAAACAGCTAATAATCAATCTTCGTGGAAGTTTTTTCAACAATTACTCTATGAGAATCACATTGTTGCCACACCCGGAGTGGTTTTTGGTTCTGCGGGTGAAGGTTATATGCGTTTTACAGGCTTCAGTAGCAGAGAAGATATATTGCAAGCTGTTGAAAGGCTCAGAAAAGGAGTATAAATAATCAAGATAATATAAATCATATTAGCAAACGAATAAAAGTATGTGTGGAATTGTAGGTTATATAGGGAATAAGCAAGCCTATCCCATTCTTATTAAAGGTCTTCAACGACTAGAGTATAGAGGTTATGACAGTGCCGGAATAGCGTTGATACATGGCGATGAATTGAATGTTTATAAAGCCAAAGGAAAAGTTGCTGATTTGATCCAGTCTGCAGAACATAAAGATATTGAAGGAACTATAGGGATTGCGCACACTCGCTGGGCAACGCATGGTGAACCAAATCAGGTGAATGCTCACCCACATTGTTCTCAGTCAAAAGAGTTGGCATTAATTCACAATGGTATTATTGAAAACTATGCTATTCTCAAACAAGGTTTAACCGAACATGGTTATACTTTTGCCAGTCAAACGGATACTGAAGTATTGGTTCAACTGATTGAATATGTAAAGAAATCGAATAACGTTGATTTAACTACAGCTGTGCAGCTGGCTCTTAATCAGGTAGTAGGTGCTTATGCTATTGCCGTTATTGAAAAAGATCATCCGGATGTAATTGTAGCTGCCCGTAAAGGTAGTCCGTTGGTAGTGGGAATTGGTGAAGATGAGTTCTTTTTAGCATCCGATGCAACTCCGATTGTTGAATATACAGATCAGGTGGTATATATCGGTGAAGAGGAAGTTGTAACGTTGCAACGCGGCAAACAACTGAAGATTAAAACCATTGGGAATGTAGAAAAAACTCCTGAAATTAAAAAGCTCGAAATGACTTTGAGCCAGTTGGAAAAAGGTGGTTTCCCTCATTTCATGATTAAAGAAATATTTGAACAACCTAAAACACTGGCCGATAGTATGCGTGGCCGTGTAAATGTTGATGAGAATAATATTAAGCTGGCCGGTTTTATCGACAATAAAGATAAATTTCTTAATGCAAAACGTATCATTATTACCGCTTGTGGTACATCATGGCACTCTGCATTGATTGGTAAATATGCTATTGAAGAATTTGCGAGAATACCGGTTGAGGTGGAATATTCGTCTGAGTTTCGTTACCGTAAGCCGGTGATTGACCCGGATGATGTGGTGATTGCTATTTCGCAATCGGGAGAAACTGCCGATACACTGGCTGCCGTAGAGTTGGCCAAATCCAAAGGAGCCTTTATCTTCGGAATCTGTAATGTGGTTGGTTCGTCTATTCCGCGCAATACCCACTCAGGATGTTATACCCATGCCGGACCGGAAATCGGGGTGGCATCAACCAAAGCTTTTACAGCTCAGGTTACTGTGCTGACAATGTTGGCCATGATGATAGGACAAGAAAAAGGTACGTTGAGTAAGGAAGATTACCTGAAAGTAGTATATGAATTGGCTCGTATTCCCGAAAAGATTAAAGAAATTCTGAAACAAGATACGCGCATAGCCGAATTTGCGAAAACATTCACCTATGCTCAGAACTTTATTTACTTAGGTCGTGGTTATAATTTCCCTGTAGCTTTAGAAGGTGCATTGAAATTAAAGGAAATCTCTTATATTCATGCCGAAGGTTATCCGGCTGCTGAGATGAAACACGGTCCTATTGCTCTGATCAGTCAGGAAATGCCGGTGGTGGTAATTGCTACCAGTGCGGGTATGTACGAAAAAGTGGTAAGCAATATTCAGGAAATAAAAGCCCGTAAAGGCAAGATCATTTCTATTGTAACTGAAGGTGATGTGGTGGTGAGTAACTTGTCCGATTACACCATCAGTATTCCGGAAACGGAGGAGTGTCTGGTGCCTTTGTTGGCGGCCATTCCGTTGCAGCTTCTGGCGTATCATATAGCAGTTGTCAAGGGTTGTAATGTAGATCAACCGCGTAATTTGGCAAAATCTGTAACTGTAGAATAATGTACTAAATAACCCCTGCGCTCAACGTTGGGGTTTTTTATTTAATCATTGGTGTTGAATTGGCGTGAAATGCTGATTTAAGCATTGTTTTTATTTTCAAACAACTTATTTACTCGTTTACTTGTTCACTGTCTTGTAACTTGTAATTCAAAACTAGTAACTTTTTATTATGTGCGGAATAGCAATGGTCAGGCTTTTGAAGCCTTTGGATTATTATCAGAAGAAATACGGAACGTGGCAATACGGCTTGCAAAAGATGTATTTGCTTATGGAAAAACAGCATAACCGTGGGCAGGAAGGTGCTGGTTTAGCTACCGTAAAACTGGATATGCCCTCCGGTGAGGAATATATCTGGCGCGAACGGATGGAAGGTAAAAACGCCATTCAGGATATTTTTGCCGAAATAAATAAGAAGATGGCTTTGGCTTCGGACGAGGTATACGCAAGTCCGGAACGTTCAAAATCTGAGTTACCCTTTGCGGGTGAATTATATATGGGTCATTTGCGTTACAGTACCACCGGTAAGAGCGGGTTGTCGTATGTGCATCCGTTCCTGCGTCGCCACAACTGGAAAAACAGAACATTGGTGTTGGCTGGTAACTTTAATCTGACCAATGTGGATGAACTGTTTGAACAGTTGACTCTGAAGGGACAACATCCACGCGATAAAGGTGATACCTTCCTTATGTTGGAATCACTCGGCTTTCAGCTCGATCAGGAAGTGCAAAAAGAATATGACAACATCAAAAAACGTTATTCCAATGATTTGGTTATAACACATAAGATTGAAGAAAATCTGGATATAGCTTCATTTATCCGCAAGTCGGAGAAATCGTGGGATGGAGGATATGTGATTTGTGGTATGCTGGGTCATGGCGATTCGTTTGTTTTCCGCGATCCTAAAGGTATCCGCCCTGCATTTTATTATATTGACGATGAAATAGTGGTAACAGCTTCGGAACGTCCTGTGATTCAAACTGCTATGAACGTGAAAGAAGAGGATATCAAAGAATTGAACCCGGGCGAAGCTATGATTATCAAAAAAGACGGTACGATTAAATTCGAAACTATCCGTCCGGCAGCTGCCGAACTGGCTAAATGCTCATTCGAACGTATTTATTTTTCGCGTGGTAGTGATATTGATATTTACCGGGAGCGGAAACAACTGGGACGGTCGTTGGCACAGCCCATTCTTAAAGCCATTGGCAACGATGTGGAAAATACCGTGTTTTCGTTTATCCCCAATACGGCCGAGGTGGCTTTTTATGGTATGGAAGAAGGGATTAAAGCTTCTACCAATCAACCTATCCGCGTAGAGAAAGTACTAATTAAAGACATAAAGCTGAGAACCTTTATTTCGAAAAACGATGAACGGAATGATTTGGCAACTCACGTTTACGATGTGACTTATGGTTCTATCCGTCGTGGAAAGCAGGATAACCTGGTGGTGATCGATGATTCTATTGTACGTGGCACCACGCTGAAACAAAGTATTCTGAAGATATTAAACCGACTCGAACCAAAGAAGATCGTTATTGTTTCGTCGTCCCCACAAGTACGTTTTCCCGATTATTACGGTATAGACATGCCCAGGATGAACGAATTTTGTGCTTTCCGGGCTGCTATTGAGCTCTTGAAAGAAACAGGCAAACAAAGTATAATCGATGCGGTGTATCACAAATCGAAGGCACAGGAAAATTTGCCGAAAGAAGAGGTAATAAACTTTGTGACGGAGATATATGCACCATTTACGCAAGATGAAGTTTCGAAGAAGATAGCCGAGATGCTGACTCCGGGTGATGTTGAATGTCCGGTAGAATTGGTTTATCAAACCATCGACGGACTTCATAATGCTTGTCCAAACCATAGTGGCGACTGGTATTTCTCGGGAAACTATCCAACTCCGGGTGGTAACCATTTGGTAAATAAAGCTTTTATCAATTACTACGAAGGAAAAGACAATAACTGATTGTAGTTACGAGTTACAAGTTACAAGTTACGAGTAAGTAGTAAGAAGTAGGTAGTAGGTAGTAGATAGTTAGTACAAATCTATTTATCTGAATATTATCCCTAGAAAGAATATCATTTATTACTTAGGGTCTGCTGAAAAACTAGTTATTGCCACGAAGTGGCTAAATGTGAATAACCCCCGGTAAGCAAAGCGCAACCGGGGGATGAAAATAAAAACACAATTCCAACCCCGAAGTGGGTTGAACATTAAGATAATATATTGCTATTGAACCCTATTAGCTACGCTGACCGTTGGTTCAGGGTTTCTGTTTCACTACTATACTTGTCCGTCCCGATATATCGGGACGGTTATTCACATTAAATCCTTTCAGGATTTTTGATTGAAGAAAGAATAAACTAGTGCACGGAAAAATGAACATTTATAGTCAATAAGCTTGCATATAAATTTTAAAACATGACATTATCCTATTGTATACCAATATTATAATAGTTTTCAGCAATCCCTACTTACTCCTGATCGGTTTCAATATAAATAAACGACCTCACTCTTATGCAATTTTGTGCAATGAGTGAGGTCGTTTTTATGCGCTCTAATTGCTCCCCGTTATTCGTGCTGTGTGATAGCCTAATGCAATCCTGTCCGATATTACCTGTAAGCACCTTCTTGGCTTACCGTTCGATGAGGTTTGACAGGTACCTGTCAAGAACTTTGACAGGCACGTGTCAACGACTTTGACAGGTACCTGTCAAACCATCGCAATAACACTATATAGACTGACGCGTACGAGCGTGCGCGTTGGTGTGTGCTTAGGCTGCTGGAGTATCTTTACCGTCCGCGCTGCATGATGTACTCTTAGCGATAAACGTAGGTTACAGTTTTGTTATTTGCAATATGCTGATAGTGAATATTAAATACTGAAATAATGGCATTCGCCGTACGCTACTTTGTATTCAAAGGCTTCTGCGGGGCTGAACCTACCGGTGATAATTCCGGTGGAGCGGATAACGCCTGCATGTGTAAAGATGATAAGTTCTTGATAGGGTAGGGTTTTGATTTCGTTCAGGAAGCTTTCCACACGTTCTGTCATGGCTTTGAATGATTCACCTTGTGTGGGGCTTTCGTTGTACCAGTTATCGAACCAGAGTTGCAGGTGTGGATCTTGTATCTCTTTCCAAGCTTTCAACTCCCAATTGCCAAAGTTTAGCTCCATTAAGCGCTTGTCTGTAAAGGGGTTTGTGTAGCCACAATAGCTTGCCAGTTTGCGGCAGCGACTCAGTGGACTGCAATACACAGCATCAAAAGACTTACCCTGCAGATTTTCGAGTACTTGCTGTGCTTCTGCTTCAAAATTGGCAGAAACATCTACATCGCTCTGACCGTAACAAATATCCGGAGCTACGGCCACCGAAGTATGTCGTACAAGAGTCAGGTTCATAAGCTATAAGATGATTTGGTCAATAAGCATACAGCCAGGTAAAATCCGAGCTCACAAAGCAAGGCGGTGGCTCCGCAGATATCGCCGGTGTAGCCCTGTATCCGTTTGCGGACATAGAAAAACTGGAACAGCACCACAGCCAGGGGGCATAGAGCTGCTAACCACAGGCTTTGATTCAGCAAAAGAAACATAGGCAGCACCCCGAACAGGCAAGCTGCCAGTATTCTGAGTATTCCCAGCTTAGCGTACAGTGTTTTACTCTTACTTTCGCTTTCGGTGCGGGCATAAGGCAGATAATTCATCATCAGAGCCGTGAATAGCTTTGACAACGGATCGGCTACCAGAACTGCGGCAAACAGGACTTCACGGGGAATAGCAGTAAGGCTACTTACCAGTAAGAGGTAGTACAGAATCATCCCGATAAGCGCATAACTTCCCACATTGGAGTCTTTCATTATGCGGAGAATATCTGCTTTGGTTTTCCCTCCGCCAAAGCCGTCGAAGAAATCGCCCAGTCCGTCCTCATGAAATCCTCCGGTAAATAATACTCTCACCACCAACGCCAGTATGATGGCCAGCATAGGAGGGAAGAGCATCGAAAAACCGAGCCATGCACCCGCTGTGATTGCTCCGGTAATCCAACCGGTGAGTGGCCAGAAGCAAATGATTTTGCTGTAGTTCTCCACCGGAATATCAACAATTCTCCAAATGGGAATGCGTGTAAAGAATGTTAGTGCTGCCGCCAGCTGATAGAATAGTTTTTTCATATAACCCCTAAAGGGAAATTTAGTTACTAATTATAATAAGTTATTTCCCGTAGGCAATACATATCAATAGAAAATGAATACAGATACAACCAATTCCCCGTAAGGGATACACCTGGAAAAATGTGAATGTCCTACGGACAATAAAACATGCATATTTTTTTATTCTATGGATATGTAAGTCCTACGGACTATTTTCAACTACTGATTTTAAAAATACTTGGTAACGCTCGCTTTTTTAAACGTACTCATTTCATTAATCATACGTACGGCTGAGTCTACCAGCGGATAAGCGCATACTGCTCCGGTTCCTTCGCCTAAGCGTAGACCGAAGTTTAGCAGTGGTTTAGCTTCCAGATAATCAAGTACCAGTTTATGTCCGGCTTCGTCGCCCTGATGACCGTAGATGGCATATTCCAGCACTTCGGGATAAAGGCGCGAAGCGGCCAGTATACAGTTTGTCATGATAAATCCATCGATGAGTATCACCATATTGAGCTCAGCTGCCTGAAGCATTCCTCCAACTGCCATCAGCATTTCGTAGCCACCAAAATAGCAAAGAATGTCAATGACCGAACCGTCACCTTTGTAGTTTCCCAATGCCTGTTTCAGAATGCTGTATTTACGTTTCACACCTTCGCTGTCGAATCCACTGCCGGCACCTACGCACAAATCGAGTGGAATCTGTGTAAAACAAGTCATCCACAAGGATGATGATGAGGTATTACCGATACCCATTTCGCCAAAGCTAATTATGTTACAACCCGCTTCGTGACAGTCTTTCACTACTTGTGCTCCCCGTTCGATGCACAGATCAAATTCTTCGCGTGTTACAGCTGCTTCGTGTAAATAATTGCGGGTACCTTTACGTACCTTCAGGTCGATAAGTTGTTCCAACCCATTGAAATCATAATTGATACCCGAGTCAACGATCTTCATTTCAATGTTATGCTGACGAGCCAGAAAATTGATTCCTGCTCCACCTTCCACAAAGTTGAATACCATTTGCGGGGTTACTTCGGCAGGCGAATAACTAACTCCTTCGGCTGTAATGCCATGATCGCCTCCAAAAACAATGTGAAACGGATGAGTGAGCGTAGGAGTGAGGGTTTGCTGAATGCTGCCAATCTGGATGGCAAGTTCTTCCAACCGTCCCAAAGAGCCTTTGGGCTTGGTGAGGTTATCAATTTTTTCGACCAGATGTGCTACAATCTCTTTTTTGGGTGATTTGATGTTGAACGTTTTGTGTGACATAATTTTAAGATATACCCCCAGCCCCTAAAGGGAAGTAGGGAAGTTAGTATTTGTTTGATAATTAACCCCTAGCCCCTAAAGGGGAACAAGAGATATAAATATCATTTTTTATAAAGAAACTGCGTCTTAAAGCCCCTTCAGGGGTTTGTTTGATATCATTGTTGTCCGGTAAAAGATGGTAGATTCTTCGCTTCGCTCAGAATGACAGGTTACTACATTCTCTTTGTTAGGGATGGGGTCGATTGGCGGCTTCGCCGCCAATCGACCCCATCCCTAAGCATAAAACATTGATTGTCATTTCGAACGAAGTGAGAAATCTCTCGTGAAGTTTCATATATAAAGTTTACCGTACAATACTTATTTAATATATACCGGTATTCCCGAAACCATAAGTACCACTTCGTCCGAAGCGGCAGCTATATGCTGATTTACCCAACCCAGCAAATCGGTAAATCGCCGTTGTAGGTCGTTGTTGGATGTTCCTCCAAGTCCCAGCTCATTGGTTACAAAAATAAAGGTGGCATTTTGCTGTGTAAATGCTTCGAAACGTTCGGTAATGGCTGTCAACGATAGTTCAACGTCTCCGTTTGTTTCGCTAAAGAAATTTGTCGACCAAAGCGTTACGCAGTCAATGACTACCACACGTCCTGTAACATCAATCTTTTGCAGGTCTTTCAGTTCCTCTATGTTTGTCCACTCCGGTCCACGATCGCGTTTATGTCGTTCTATCCGTTGGCGGTGTTCTTCGTCCCATACCGCTGAAGTAGCCAGATAGATGGGGTTAGCTGAAAGTGATAATGCAAGTTTCTGTGCATAACTACTTTTTCCTGAGCGTTGTCCTCCTGTTACTAAAATGATTTTCTTTGAGTTCATGCTGTGTTTCTATTTATCTTTTTTCCAGATTAAAGTAATACCTGGGTTTGTATCCGGGTAATAATTCAGGATGAAATATATGAACCATATCGGCCAATACCAGGTCGGGTTCCATGGATCCTGATTCGTAAAAAGGTGTTTTTCCGGTGTTGATAGCAAAAATATGCTTTTGTTTGAAAGCATCGAAGTTGGCGTAAAGGTTATACTCGTTTTTTAATGACTCGTAGGTCATGTCGGTATGTACATCATTATACTTGAGCAACCAGTAATCAGCCTTAATGGCTTTGGAATAGACCTTCTCAAAGGCGATGGGTACAGAACCCGACAGATCCAGCTCTTTCCACAAGTAATTGGCTCCTGCATCCTGCAAAAAGCGACCCAGATAGCTTTTGCCTCCGGCAATGTACCAAACATCACCGAATTTCTTCTCGGTAAATACAGTGGGGCGGTTTTTGGTTGCTGATACCTTATTACAAAGCTCCAGATAGTTTTTCTCAATACGGCCAAAGATCATGTCGGCTTGTTTGCTTTCATTGGTAAATGCAGCTTCAAACTTGATCCATTCGGCTCTGCCCAACGGTGATTCTTCCATATACGAAGCGTCTTTAACCACAGCTATGTCTACTTTCTCAAATTCGGTACGTTTGGTGTTCTCAAAGGGAGAGATAATCAGCACTTCGGGTGCAGCGGATATTAGCTTTTCTATATTGATGGATGTAGCCATTCCCAGATCGGCTATTTTGCCCTGTCTGAGTCCTTCCCTGATAACCGGTATGCTGAAATATTCCGGTTCGCAGACACCTACTGTTCGTTGAGCTTTGTTCAGTTGGTTCCACATGCCGGCATGCACCGAAGAGGCAAAAGCTACGCGCTCCACGGGTACTCGTACCACGGTACCTTGGGGCAACCGCGCCGGAAGCTTCTTATTTCTGTCTACCAGTATATAGGTGTCCAGCACTTTGGTCGAATCCCAGGGGTTTCGTACTATGAGTTGTGTGTAGTCTTTAAACCTGTTGATGCGAAATCCTTTGGCATAGTGTACCTCTTTGTTTTGTTTAGTGGGTTGGGTAGAAATATCTTGCTTCTTACGCTGATTTGTACAGGCAAGAAGGCACAGGGTGGTAAGCAGAATCAGGTTTCTTGTTTTCATGAGAATAAAGCCGGAATAAATAAAGTAATAGACACAAGCAGGAGCATAGCCAGTTCGCACCGTTTATTGACCATCAGCGATGTTTCAAGGTCATCGTCATTTAGTCGTTTGTCGCTAGTTCCGATATAAGGTTTCAATACCTCTTTGCCAAAATAGTAGTTCGGACCGCCAAATCTGCAGCCCAGTATGGTTGCCAGTGCTGTTTCCGGATAGCCCGAGTTGGGGCTGGCATGCTTGCTGCCGTTTGCAAATACATATCTTGTTTTAGAGGGTTTTGCAGTAACCAGAAGCATAAGCAAAGCCGTTAGACGTGCCGGAATAAAGTTGGCTACATCATCGAGTCTGGCAGCAAATCTGCCAAACAGAATGTAACGCTCATTTTTGTATCCTATCATGGAATCCAAGGTATTAATCATTTTATAGCTCAACATACCGGGAGCACCCAACAGGGCAAACCAAAACAGGGGAGCAATAACTCCATCGCTCAGGTTTTCGGAGAGCGTCTCCAATGCGGCTGTTCGTATCTGTTGCGCATTAAGGTTTTGTGTGTCGCGTCCCACTATGCGTGCTACCTGTTTACGCCCCTTGTAAAGTGACTGGTGCAATGCTTCGAACACCATGGCTACCTCTTTTCTGAGGGTTAAAGCCGAAAGGCAGAAGAATACGATAACCGAGTTTAAAAAGAAGCTGATAACGGGAGAAATCTGTTCGGATAACAGGAGGCAGTAGTGCGTGATAGCAAATGTAGCAGCTACTAATACCACCGTAATCAAAGCGCCTTTGATGAACCGGTGCGAACCTTTGTTCAACCGTTTTTCCAACCATCCGATTAAGTTACCAAATCCAACTATCGGGTGCGGCATACCAGCCGGATCGCCCAATATGCTATCGAGCAGAAAACCCACTACCAAAGCGGCTAACGTGATAAGCTCTGTTTCCATCTGTTGAGTTTGTCTATTAATAAATCGTTCTGCACGGGAGAGAGCGTATTCAGCCGGATCATTTCTATTCCATTATTATCGAAGTCAGTAGCTACACGAATCAGAATATCTTCTTTCAATAAAAAGGCTTTCAGATCGGGAGCCTTGCCATTTAATAAGGTTACCAAAAAGAATGGAGTCTGCGAGGGTATTGTTTTGAATAAACCGATCTTGTTGATTGCTTCCTGCAAGCGATTTCTCTCTTCGAGCCATGCTTTCAGGTTGAAAGAGTCTTCCTTACACTTCATTATATATTTTCCGGCTTCAATAGCCAGCGTGTTTACCGACCAGGGAATTTTATACTGATCCAGTTGGCCGATAATTGATTCGGAAGCAATGACGTATCCTATTCGCAGTCCGGGTATCGTATAGCGTTTAGTAAGTGAATGGATGAGTATCAGGTTTGAAAACTCCAGTATGGATGTTGGTGCTAAAGCTTCTTGTAAGCTGAAATCAATAAAGGACTGATCGATAATGAAAGTAACCTGCGGATAGGTGTAAAAGAGTATTTGCAGTTCTTTTCGGTCAAAGCAATAACCGTCGGGGTTATTCGGGTTACAAAGCCACACAAGGTTCGGTTGATGGATGTCGATGGAGATCGATAGGTTCTCCCGGTAACAAAGTTGAATGGTATGATTGTTTACCGTACAGGCCTTTGAATACTCCGAGAAGGTAGGAAAGACAATGAGTGATTTTTTGCCGCTGAAAGCTTGCGCTATGCGGTAAATAATATCAATGGAGCCATTGCCTACGCTGAACTGCGAGGGTTTGAGTGCGTATTTTTCGGCTAAAGCTGTTTTTAATGATTGTGCTTCGCTCTCGGGATAACGCATTGTTTTTGGTAGTATCGTCGAAAGATGATTATATAAATCCGTATTATCGGCTTCGTGCCATACATTGGAACTAAAATTAGCCTTTAATGTTCCCTGATAATCATCTCCGTGTGCGTTGAGGCAAGGGGTTACTCCCTGAAGGGGAACTGTATTCGTAGTGTATTGTATCTTGTTGATAATAGTATCCATAAATGAAGTGATATTTCCTCTTCAGGGTTTAGGGGTCGTTTTAATCATCGAATAAACCAGATCCATATTTACATATTTGCGCACATGAGCTGCCAGTTTATCGTATTGTTCTTCTTTAAATTTGAAGTAATCAAAGCTTGTTACGCTGGCTTTACCTGCCAGATAAGGCTGAATAAGATAATCCACAAACTCAGCATTATCCAGTATGCCGTGCATATATGTTCCAATACATTTACCGCTGATGCAACCGTCGGTAGCACCGTTTTCGAGTACGTTCAGAGGCTGTACATCGGTTGATAATATCTCTGTGCGACCATTGTGTATTTCGTAGCCTGTGCAGTCGGTTTTACCTGAATGCAGTTTAAAGCGTACCTGCTTGGTAATCTTTTCTCCTTCGAGTAAAGTCTTTAATGGGAGTAGGTTTAGCCCGGGAAGCTGTTTTATGTCACTTTCAATGCCATTGGGGTCGGATAGTTCGGTTCCCAGCATTTGGTAACCACCGCAAATGCCCAGCACTGTTTTGTTGTTATTCTTTGCCTGAATAATAGCTTGCGCCATGCCGTCCCGACGCAAAATCTGCAAATCGTGCAGCGTACTTTTTGTTCCCGGTACAATAATGATGTCGGCACTCTCCATATCTTTCGGTTGGTTGGTATAAAACAAATGAATCCGGTCATCTTTTTCCAGCGGGTTGAAATCGGTAAAGTTAGACATGTGCTGGAGCAATACCACTGCTACGTTTACTTTCCCTTCTTTAGCAAAGCGGTTTTTTGTATGCAGCATTACCGAGTCTTCTTCCTCAATATGAATGTCGTGGTAGTAAGGAACAACCCCGACGACCGGAATTTTGCACAAGTCTTCCAGCATCTTAATACCCGATTCAAACAAGCGTATGTCACCACGAAACTTGTTGATAAGTATTCCTTTTACCAGTTTTCGTTCTTCTTCGGTAAGAAGCATGACAGAACCATAAACCGAAGCAAATACGCCACCCCGGTCTATGTCGGCTACCAAAATAACTGAAGCACGGGCATGTGCAGCCATGGACATGTTTACCAGATCGAATTCACGCAGATTGATTTCCGAAATACTTCCGGCTCCTTCGAGCACAATGGGATTGTAACGCGCCTCCAGTCTGTCGAAAGCAGCACAGACTTCTATACGCAGGTTGGCTTTATTGTTTGAAGTGAAATAGTCAAATGCGTGTTTGTTGCCTATCGATTTTCCATTTAATACCACCTGACAAACCTTATCGGTGGTGGGTTTTAGTAATAATGGATTCATATCGGTGTGACAGGGAACACCTGCAGCTTCGGCCTGAACAGCTTGTGCCCGGCCAATTTCCAATCCTTCGGGTGTTGCAAATGAATTCAGAGCCATGTTTTGAGCCTTGAATGGAGCAGGAGAGTAGCCATCCTGTTTGAATATGCGGCAGAACGCTGCTGCAATAACGCTTTTACCTACGTCGCTACCGGTTCCGGCAAACATAAGGGGGGAAAGGTGAGTCATATTGTTTAGTTACGAGTTACAAGGAAATAGTTGCAAGAGAATAAAGAACAAAGAACAAAGAATAAAGAATAAAGAATAAAGAATAAAGAATAAAGAATAAAGAATAAAGAATAAAGAATAAAGAATAAAGAACAGTCTTGTAATTTGTAACTATCTCCTTGTAACTATATTCTATTTTTCGATGCCAACGCGGGCTTGTACGCCTTGTTGATAGTAATGTTTTACTTCTTTCATTTCGGTAACCAGATCGGCAAAGTCCATAATCTCCTGCGTAGCATACCGCCCGGTGATAATGATTTCCGTTCGTTCATTTCTCTTACCAATTGCCTCAATCAGTTGTTCTACACTGATTAAATTGTAATGAACGGCTATATTGGCTTCGTCCAGAATAATGACATCGTATTTATCCGATTCGATAGCTTCGATAATATCTTGCAGTCCTTGCTGAGCGGCCAGAACATCTTCCTGCTTGGGCTTTTCGAAAATGAAGCAGCCCATGCCATATTGTTTAATTGTGATGTCGGTCAATAGCTTGTTGATAGTTTCAAGCTCAGAGTACTGTTTGCTTTTGGCAAACTGACCGATAAAAACCTTTTTTCCTGCACCTAATGCCCTTACTGCAAGTCCAAGTGCAGCAGTGGTTTTTCCTTTACCGTTTCCGGTATAAACATGAATATATCCTTTCATATTAGTCTTGTATTTAAACGAACTTTGGAAAAGCTGTAATTAATAATAAAAGGAATAACTGAACTGAGATATGGCAGCATCTCAGTTTCAGTTATTCCAAACCATGCATTGTTTGCTTAGATTGAATGCCTGTTTTTCTTATTTATTGGTTATAAATGCAATTCCTGTAGGTTGGTAACCTGCATCAAAACTGAATTTAAACTTACCTTCAGATGAGTAACAGTTTACTTTTCCCGTGGTGTTACCATCAGATTCTCCAATATAAACATCTCCATTGGCAGGATTAACGTTAATGCTATATGGAACAGTTGCAATTGCAGAGCCGTCTGTAATAAAACTTTGAGATAAAACAGCTTCGTTTTTTACATCATACACCATGAATTTTTTCTCTTTAGTTTTATAATTGTAATAATAGCAATAGGCTTTATCTCCAAAGATGGTAAAATTATAAGGAACAACATCCGGAATGGTGGTAACTACATCGGTAGCGCTGTTTATACGTTGGAATGTGTAAGGAATAGTGCCATAATTTCCTACTGAAATTAAGTAAACATCTCCATATGCATCAGCTTGCAACTTACCTGGATTTATTACCACATCAATCTTTTTTGTTTGAGTGAAAGTGGCAAGATCAATAACGGAAACTGTTTTATCATAGTTTGGGTAGTTCATTCCACCAGAGTTTGCAACATATATTTTACCATTTGCGATAGCAATACCTTCAGGATTAGATCCCACAGCTATTTCTGCTTCCGATGCAAGAGTTGCAGTATCAATCCGCGCCACATAACCATCGAATAGTGTTACATATATTTTCCCTTTATATGAAGCTAATGAGCGAGGAGATTGAACATTATTTTTGGCATCTTTAAGTGTAATCTGTTTTTTCGATACACCTTTTAAATCTATAACTTCAATCAGGCTTGAACCATATACCGAAATATAGATTTTGGATCCGTATTTCAATATATCTTGTCCGGTATCACCTAATCCACGTTTATTTACACTATTGAAGAAGTTATTTGTAGCCGTATTAGTAGTAAAGTCATAGTAAGTTAGTTCTGCGTTATTACCTGCATATGATCCTTGATTAAGCAGCAGCAAACCAGTACTGACTGTTGGTGCGTCAACAGGCGTATTGTCATTCGTACAAGAATTAAAGAATAGAACTAAAAACAATAAAAACACTGTTCTTTTAAGAAATAAAATTGATTTCATATTTATTGATAATTTATTATTGATATATTATGTAAAAGCCGACTTTAAATTAAAAATGTGTAGAGAGAGTTATTCTAAAACTCCTACCAGGCATTGGGTAGTATTGAACTACATCATATTGTGTATCCAGTAAATTTAATAGTTCTCCAGTTAGACTCAACTGGCAAAACTTTAAATCTAGTTTTCTTGATACGAAAATAGAGTGATCAGCGTAACCATGCATTAGATTGCTTGGAACATCGGTTTCTATTCTACTCCATCTTTTTCCTGAGTAGCATCCCGAATAACCTAGTTCACACCATTTAGTGTTGATTGATACAGATGAGGTTCCAGAATGAAGAGGAGTATAGGGTAATTGATTACCATAAGTTTTGCTTCCTGGTGTAACATCCTGTGCAATTTGAAAAGTATATCCCATGTTGAAGCGAATTTCTGTGTTATGATTAATTGGAACAGTACTTTTAAAATTAATATCGGTTCCATATATCCTAACTTTATCTAGGTTTGTCATTGACCAGACAAAGAGATTTTCTTTAGGAAGAGCAATAATTTTATCTGAAATTTGATTGTAATAAATATCTGTGCTAAAGATCGTATTTTTCAAAAATGAAAATAGCTTGTCAGTACTAATTACTCCAATGCTGAATTGCCTTGCTTTTTCCGGTTTTAAATTTGGATTTCCCATGCGTTGATAATACAAGTCATTGAAAGCAGGAACTCTGAAAACATCTTTGTAGAACGCTCGGAGTCCTAATTCTTTATTCTCAAATGGTTTCCATGAAGCTGAAATGGTTGGCGAAAATCTACTTCGGTCAGCAGAAGCTGTACCTATTTCTACAGTTTCGTGTGTGTAAGTATGCAATAAACTAGCTGTTATATCCAGATTTTCAATGATGTATTTTGATGCTATAACACTCAGAACAGTCAGCCTTTTCGGAATGGCAAAGTCAGAGAAGTTGTTATACATGGTATTATACGAACCGTCTGTAGAAAAAGAAGCAGAAAAATGTTCCTTGGGACGAACTAATACAGAGCCGGAAAAATAGTATTCTTTCTGAGAATAATCATCTTCTTGTTTGCCGTTTGGTAAATTGATGCTTATATTTTCGTATTGATTCGAAAATTGACTGTATTTTGCTGAAAATTGGGCTTGTAGTTTCTGCGATTGTTTGTTTTCATAATGTAGTTGAGTAAAGAAATTCTGATCCCAAAGTCGTGCATTATTATCTTCCTTGTATAAAATGGTGGAGCCAGG
>Ga0302166_10000102_pt1 | contig 23287 bp, 17 predicted proteins | sample I_Fen_E3_3_FD_193491 | JGI IMG/M metagenome (GOLD analysis project Ga0302166, IMG submission 193491) | Peat permafrost microbial communities from Stordalen Mire near Abisko, Sweden - I_Fen_E3_3 | ecosystem: Environmental > Terrestrial > Soil > Wetlands > Permafrost | place: Sweden: Abisko... | reverse complement strand
CGCGGACATCTGACAAGCTGCCTGGAAGAGCTTTTTAATCCCGAAATCCCCTTCGTACAAACCGACAATGTAAAAGTATGTCAGTATTGTCCGTATGTTGGAGTTTGTAACAGATAAATGATGTGTTGATGTGATAATGTGATAATGATGCGTAATTATTTGGATTGTATGAATTGTTTTGATTCTAAAATTTGCAAAAAGTATTATCTTTCATCATTAGCATAAGTTCTCAAATCAACATATCACCACATTATCAAATCATCACATTATCACATCAACATATCATCACATTATCAAATCATCATATCATCACATCACCACATCAACATATCATCACATCAACACATCATCACATCAACACATCATCACATCAACACATCAAAAAACCATGTCACAAGAAATAGAACGAAAATTCCTCGTCAATGGCGAATACAAATCGCAGGCCCTGCGGTCATTCCGTATCGTACAGGCATATCTGTCGTCGGTCACTGGCCGAACGGTACGTATCCGCATCAAAGGTGAAAAGGCCTACATCACCATCAAAGGCAAGAGTAATGAATCAGGACTGAGTCGTTACGAATGGGAAAAAGGAATTCCGGTCAATGAAGCCGAAGAACTGTTGCTGCTCTGCGAACCGGGCGCCATAGACAAAACCCGATACGAGATTCCGGTGGGTAAGCACATCTTTGAGGTGGATGAGTTTTATGGCGACAACAGCGGACTCACCCTGGCCGAAGTTGAACTGAAAGATGAAACCGAAAGTTTTATCAAACCCGAATGGCTCGGCGAAGAAGTCACCGGTGACCGCCGGTATTATAATTCCTGTCTAACGAAACTTCCCTATTCGAAATGGTAAGATAATAGCTCGGGATTTCGGTTTTGGCTCACTATTTTACAAATAAACTCACCCATTTTCGAAATATTGAGCCCGAAAATTGTCCCTATATGGCAATTTTAGTCCCAGATATCAACATTTCGCACCAAACCGGACGATAAATACCCCTGTGATTTGGATGGTTATGGGAAATGGTAGTTACTTTGCACCCGAAACAAACGAGGGCACTCCGATGGGAGAACAAGAATCCGTATATAAACGTCCTATCTGGCTGAAAACAGATAACCAGAGTACGAAATTGAAAGCAAACTCTTTTTCAATCGGGAAAATGGCGGTATTTTGTGTTATTAAACACGATAATCAAGTATTTTGATTGCTAAACTTACATTATTTTTGGACAATCACTTTGAATAAAGCAGTCTTTTGTGATAATATGTAATGTAATTTGCTGTTATCTGGTAAAACTGAATACTTCGAGAACAAACAAATAATAAAAATAGATTTATAACTACCTATCTAAGGCAATTTTAGTTATATTTGTATGTCAATTTTAAATCATAACGTAATGGCAAAAATTAAAGGAGCGATAGTAGTCAATGTTGAGCGCTGTAAAGGCTGCAATTTATGTGTAGTTGCATGTCCATCAAAGGTATTATCACTTTCAAAAGAAGCAAATGACAAAGGATATAACTATTCGAATATGTCTGACCCCGACTCTTGCGTAGGGTGTGCAGCATGCGCATATGTTTGTCCTGATGCATGTATCACTGTATACAAAGTTAAACTTTAAAGAGTATCTTTCAAATTAAAACTGAGAAAACATGAATGATTCAAAAAAGCATACTGTTGAAGAAGTCAGACTGATGAAGGGTAACGAGGCCATAGCCCATGCAGCCATCCGATGCGGATGCGATGGCTATTTCGGTTATCCCATCACTCCGCAATCCGAAATTATGGAAACGCTGATGGAACTTGAACCCTGGAATACTACCGGAATGGTAGTGCTGCAAGCCGAAAGCGAAACCGCTTCTATCAATATGGTGTATGGAGCTGCCGGGTGTGGCAAAAAATCAATGACCAGCTCTTCAAGTCCCGGTATCAGTTTGATGCAAGAAGGAATTTCCTATATTGCCTGTGCCGAATTACCCTGTGTAATTGTAAATGTAATGCGTGGTGGTCCGGGGCTCGGAACTATTCAACCTAGTCAGGCTGATTATTATCAATCGGTTAAAGGTGGTGGTCATGGCGATTACAAACTGATTACCCTTGCTCCCGCTTCCGTACAGGAAATGGCCGATCACACGGTGCTGGCATTCGAGCTGGCATTCAAATATTCTACCCCGTCACTGATACTTGCCGATGGCGTTATCGGACAGATGATGGAAAAAGTGATTCTCCCTCCTTATCAGCCCCGCATGACCGAAGCTGAGATTCGCGAAAAATGTCCATGGGCAACTCTGGGTAAAACTGCCGATCGTAAACCAAATATAATTACCTCTTTGTGTCTGCAACCGGAACAGATGGAAGCTATCAATCTTCGGTTACAGAAAAAATACCGGGATATAGAAGATAACGAAGTTTTGTTCGAAGAATTTTCGTGCGAAGATGCCGAATACATTATTATAGCATTCGGAACCACTGCCCGTGTTTGCCAAAAAGCAGTGGAAATGGCTCGTGCCGAAGGTATCAAAGCCGGATTATTACGCCCCATCACTCTATTTCCATTCCCTACTACAGCTATCAGTAATTATGCCGATAAAATAAAAGCTATGCTGACAGTAGAGATGAGTGCAGGTCAAATGGTCGACGACGTTCGTCTGGCTGTAAACGGTCGCATCCCGGTAGAGTTTTACGGACGCTTAGGCGGTATTGTTCCCTCACCTGATGAGGTATTAAAAGCGTTGAAAGATAAAATAGTAAAATAGTTTATAATTGAAAATCCATAATTCAGAAGTAGAAAGAATGGATTGTGGATGAAAGTAATTATGAATTGTACATTGTTAATAATGAACTAAAATATTATGACTACAAACGAAATAATAGATCCTGCAAACTTAGTTTACACCAAAACGAAAGTGATGAATGACACCCCAATGCATTATTGCCCGGGATGTAGTCACGGCGTGGTTCACAAACTCATAGCCGAAGTTATTGAAGAAATGGATTTTCAAGAAAAAACCATTGGTATTGCACCGGTTGGTTGTGCTGTTTTTGCATATAAATATCTTGATATCGACTGGCAGCAAGCCGCTCACGGTCGTGCACCAGCATTAGCTACGGCAGTAAAACGCCTTTTACCCGACCGCTTGGTGTTCACCTATCAGGGAGATGGTGATTTGGCCGCAATCGGTACAGCCGAGACCATTCATGCAGCCAATCGCGGAGAAAACATCACCATCATATTCATCAACAATGGTATTTATGGTATGACCGGTGGTCAGATGGCTCCAACTACGCTCGAAGGAATGAAATCAGCAACAACGCCTAACGGTCGTAATATTCCTTTAAACGGATATCCGCTCAACATTACCAAACTACTGGCTGAGCTCCCCGGAACTTGTTATGTTACCCGTCACAGCGTGCATACAGTTGCTAACGTGCGCAAGGCCAAAAAAGCCATTCGGAAGGCATTCGAAAATTCGATGGAAGGTAAAGGTACTTCGGTAGTTGAAATCGTTTCTACTTGTAACTCGGGATGGAAATTATCTCCTGTTGCATCAAACGACTGGATGGTTGAAAATATGTTTCCGGCTTATCCTCTTGGCGATTTGAAAAACGAATAGTTTCTACTTCCTCAAACGGAGTTATTAACCAATAATAAAAGACACACATGAAAGAAGAAATAATTATAGCCGGATTTGGTGGACAAGGAGTACTTTCTATGGGTAAAATTCTGGCCTATTCCGGACTAATGCAAGGCCAAGAAGTCAGTTGGATGCCGTCCTATGGACCTGAACAACGCGGTGGAACAGCCAATGTAACGGTCATCCTGAGCGATGAGCGAATCAGTTCGCCGGTACTTAATACCTACGACACAGCCATTGTTTTAAATCAACCATCATTGGAACGATTTGAAAGCAAAGTAAAACCCGGCGGTACGTTGATTTTTGACGGAAACGGATTTCATAAATTTCCGACGCGTACCGATATCAATATATACCGCATTGACGCTACAGAATACGCTTTTGCAAATAATGCTGCAAAAACGATGAATATGATTATTCTGGGTGGATTACTCAAAGTACGCCCGATCGTTCAGGTTGAAAATGTACTGAAAGGACTGAAAAAATCGCTGCCGGATCGTCATCATCATTTAATACCTAAGAATGAAAAAGCAATCCAGATAGGTATGGAACTTATTCAAAAAGTAAATTAATACCATATAAAGAATAAGCTACTAAGTTTATCCTGCAAAATAGAAGCGCTGCAAATTCTGAGATTTACAGCGCTTCTATTTTTATATCTATTGATCGGAGTTTTACTCTTTCACTGTTTTTACTACCGCCCAATTATTTTTTTCGGTATAACTCACCAATACTAAACCGTTCCGATTAGCTTCAGCCTCTATCAAGGGAATATCTTCTACGTAAAAACCACTCATGTACAACTCGCCACCACTCGACAAGCAAGCGGCATATTGTTCCATGTCGGCCAGTAAAATGTTTCGGTTGATGTTTGCCAGAATTATATCAAAGTGCAAATCTTTCAGTAACTCTGCTCCACCCAGACGTACATCTATTCCTGTTATTTTATTAATAGCAATATTTTCGATTGAATTATCTGTACACCAGGTATCAATATCAATAGCAACCAAATCGCGAGCCCCACGCATAGCAGCCAAAATAGCTAGTACGGCCGTTCCACATCCCATGTCAAGTACTGTTTTTCCCTTAAGCTCCATTTGCAAGAGTTGGCCTATTACCAGACTTGTTGTTTCGTGATGTCCGGTTCCAAAAGCCATTTTGGGATCAATTACGATATCATATTTTGCTTTTGGTACGTCTTTATGAAACGAGCTGTGTATAACACAATCATTTCCGATAACTATCGGTTCAAAATAATGCTTTTCCCACTCTTCATTCCAGTTTTTCGACTCTATCGGATTCACTTTATACTCAATAGTAGCCTCAAACGGAAAATCAGACAACAAACTTTTTAGTGCAGATTCATCAAAGTTATTTTCAGTAATATAGGCATTCAGAGCACCATCTGTAGGTACAAAACTATCGAATCCAATTTCACCCAACTCCTGAGCTAATACATCAGAAATATATTCTTCATAAGGTTCAATAGAAAAATGAACTTCAAGATAATTCATATAAATAGTTTTTAATTAATAATTAAAGAATCAAATAGATAAATATCACAAAAATGATAGATTCGATTAAACATTTCACGAATCAGATTGTCTAATTCGTAAAACCAAGCAACAAAAGTACTATATTTTTATAGATTATTCATGTTGCATTTTTAATTATTTTTTAATACATTTGCGAATCAATAAATGCCTACAGTGGCACGATTCTTGTCTAATCCAGAACAAAATAAACAGTCTGAAAAGGCTTAAACATAGGAGGAATTATTATGAAACGATCCAATTTATTTATGATCATGATGAGCTTGTTTTTTTCGCTTGCGGGAATTGCACAAAATCAGGCTACCATTATCGATGATGTTTATTTCAATCCTGCAAGCACTAAAAACACGACTTCAGGAAATCAAACTGTTAGTTCAAAACAAAAACCAAATTACAAAAATGGCGCCAAAGAAATTGTGTTTAAAGAGCGCCAAACTTCTAAGCCAACAGCAATTCGCGATACGGTTTATGTAGTTGGTCATGCTGGAGATAAAATAGCAAACACAGGAAAACCTGCAAGTAACATAAAAACAGATGCATCAGTTATTCACGACACTATTTATGTTACGGAAAATACAATGGGAGAAGTTGTTGATAGTCTGAAGGACGATCAACAAGAACAAGGTCATTACTTGAATGGGTTTAACGGTACAGAATCTGACTTAGAATACGCAGAACGTATTCGTCGCTTTCATAATCCCAAATATACAATTTTCATTGGTAGCCCAGCCTATAACGATATTTACTTCCTGAATAATAATGACTGGAATGTATATGTTGACAACTCCTACGCTTACGTAACACCAACCTGGACCAATCCATATTGGTGGGATTACAATTATAGTCCATATAGTTATAGCGGATTTGGTTGGGGATTTGGATTTGGATGGAACAATTACCCATGGAGTTTTTATGGAGGCTTTAGTAACTACTATGGTTATGGAGGTTTATATGGCTCAGGATATGGTTATCCATACTGCGGTTTTGGAGATTATTACGGATATAATGGATATTATGGTTACGGAGGAGGATACGGAAACTGGTACGGGAATAGCAGAAACAGAAATGACGAAGGTGCTCGTCGTGAAATAAGTAATTATAGCGGAAGACCCCGCTTAGGTGAGAGACAAGGATCATCGGCAAGTACAATGATTGGAAGCAGTTCTGCTGTTACACGCGGCGTCAGCAATTCTGGAAATGTCCGGAACTCTACAACAAGTAATGGAACACGTACAGTTACGGGCGTTAGATCGGTTTCAAATCCTGCTAACGGAATCGGACTGGTAAGAAGTAGTACTATGAGATCGTCCGGAATTAATAATGAGACCTCAACTTATCGCACTAGCAGTTTCAATATCAATACACGTCCACGCACTTACTCAACGACTGTAACGACAACCCCAGGAACAAGCTATTCAAACAGCAGACAAAGCTCAACCGAATATTCTGGCAGAACGTCTTACAGATCTGAGTCAGGTTCGCGAACGGTAATAAGCAACTCTTATTCTGCTCCATCTCGAAGCAGCTATTCATCTGAAAATTCGAACACATCGCGAAGCAGCACCCCATCATACTCAAATAGCAGTCCAAGAAGTTCGTATTCTGGCGGAAGCAGTTCTGGTAATAGCTCTGTTAGCAGTGGAGTAAGTACTCGCGGTTCAAGTGCTTCCAGCGGTGGAAGAAGATAACAATTGTGACGTTTAATAAATGCATATTTAAAAGAAGCAGCATATGAAAAAGAATATATTGGCTATGGCAGTTATACTAAACTGCTCTTTCGCCATGTCTCAAACTGAGTTTGACGCATTAAAAATAATACAGCCAGATATAAATGGTACGGCCAGATACATGGGTATGGCAGGCGCCTTCGGAGCTTTAGGCGGTGATGTATCGGCTATAAAAGATAATCCGGCAGGATTAGGTATTTACCGAAGTTCTGAAATAACCACTACTTTAGACCTTTCGTTACAAAGCAGTAAATCTGTATGGAACGGTACCACGGCTAACGATAATTTGGACAACCTGAGATTTAATAATTTTTCCTATGTAAAAGCAACCCCTACTTATAGAAGTTTGAGTGGTAATCAGGGTTTATTAAGCTCCAACTGGTCTTTTTCGTACAATCGCCTAAAGAGCTTTAATCGCAACTCGACTATAAAGAGCGGACAATCTGCATCATCAATTAGTGATTATATGGCTTACTTTACTCAAGGTCTTACCAGTTCAGATTTAACTTACACACAAAATTATGAACCTTTTGGAGAAAAAACTATTCCTTGGCTTTCTGTAATTGGATACGAAAATGGAATAATAACGCAATCGGCAAATAATGATGTAAACAGTTGGAAATCGACCATCAATACTATGGTTATACCCACATACACACTTCACGAAACGGGTTACATTGATGAATATTCTATCGGATGGGCAGGAAATTTCAGCAATAGATTTTATTTAGGAACAACATTTAATGTCCAGTCGGTAAATTACAACGCCCGAAGTATATACTCTGAAACATACGGAGGTGGAAACACTTATTTAGACAATAACATTTCCACCACCGGAACCGGAGTAAATCTAAATATTGGTGCCATAGTGAGACCCATTGATATGCTACGATTAGGGGCTTCTATTCATACTCCGACTATTTACAGTATGACTGATAATCATTATACAAATTATAATGATAATGCTGTAACACAAACAGCCCCATCTACCAATTACCAATTGAATAGTCCCTGGAAATTCAATGGAAGTGCAGCAGTAATTATTGGTCTAAAAGGGCTTATTAGTATGGAATATGATTATGCACTAAACAGCCGTGCGAAATTTTATGATGAAGATGGAAATGCTCAAAGTTTCAGGTATGAAAATGCCGGTATAAAAACAATGCTTAAAGACATACAAACATTTAAGGTGGGAGCAGAATACAAATTAACTGAAAACTTTTCTTTACGAGCTGGTTATGCCTATATGAATGGCGCAACGAATAATGATGAAGCTCATAAAGCAATGATACCAACAACTAGTAGAACTGACACTGAATATTTTCAAAACAATAAAACAGATTATATTACAGCAGGTTTTGGATATCGCGAAGCCAACTGGTATATCGACTTTGCTTACATGAATAAAAAACTAGACGAAACATTTTATCCATACAATCTAACTTCCGTAAACCCTGCAAGCGTAAAAACAACAACCAATAATCTGATTGTAACGCTGGGACTGAAGTTCTAAAACGACATTTTATTGTTTTATATTTTGCTTTACGTAGGTCGGCTTTACAGTCGACCTGCGTTTTTTAACAGGCTCAATGGAGGCACTTTGCTTCGAAATAAGCTACTCCTGTGATTCATTTGCCTGTTTGCTCTAAAAAATGTACCTTTGCAGCCGCAAAAAATACTTCTAACTACAAAGTAAACTACCAATAAATAATGTCTTTACAATCCGAAATACTCCGACGACGAACCTTTGCTATTATCAGTCACCCCGATGCGGGTAAAACTACATTAACCGAGAAACTGTTGTTGTTTGGGGGTGCTATCCATGTGGCCGGCGCTGTGAAATCAAATAAGATAAAGAAAACGGCTACATCCGACTGGATGGAAATTGAAAAGCAACGCGGTATCTCTGTTGCTACTTCAGTTATGGGTTTCGAATACCGCGATTACAAAATCAACATTCTCGACACTCCGGGTCACCAGGACTTTGCTGAAGACACCTACAGGACATTGACCGCTGTTGATAGTGTTATCATCGTAGTCGATACAGCAAAAGGTGTTGAAGCACAAACACGTAAGCTAATGGAAGTCTGTCGGATGCGTAATACCCCCGTAATGATTTTCGTCAACAAGATGGATCGTGAAGGTAAAGATGCATTCGATTTATTGGATGAACTGGAAGCTGAATTAGGAATTGGTGTACGTCCACTTAGCTGGCCAATAAATCAAGGATTCTCGTTCAAAGGGGTTTATAATATTTATAAAGAAAACCTTCAACTCTTCACCCCGAACAAGCAATCGATAAGCGAATCAATTGAACTGTCAGACATTAATAGCCCCGAGCTCGACAAATTGGTAGGCGAAGATGATGCAAACAAGCTCCGTGAAGATATGGAACTTATCAACGGTGTTTATTCTGAATTTGACACTGAAAAATATTTAAACGGTCAATTAGCTCCCGTTTTCTTTGGTAGTGCATTAAATAACTTTGGAGTAAAAGAATTGCTGGACTGTTTCGTTGAAATAGCCCCTTCTCCCCGACCTGTACACACACTGGAACGTGAAATAAATCCGTACGAAGAAGCTTTCTCTGGTTTTATATTTAAAATCCATGCCAATATGGATCCTAACCATCGAAGCTGTATTGCTTTTGTAAAAATCTGTTCCGGAAAATTTGAACGCAATGTAAACTACAAACATATCCGTCATGGAAAGATGATGCGCTTTTCATCTCCTACAGCTTTTATGGCTCAGAAAAAGGAAACTGTAGATGAAGCTTATGCCGGCGATATTGTTGGTTTGCCAGATACTGGCAACTTCAAAATTGGCGATACACTAACAGGTGGAGAACAATTACACTTTAAAGGCATTCCCAGTTTTTCGCCGGAGATGTTCAAATACATCGAAAATGCCGATCCGATGAAAACAAAACAATTGGATAAAGGGATACATCAATTGATGGACGAAGGTGTTGCACAGTTATTCACAAACCAATACAATGGTCGTAAAATTATTGGAACAGTAGGTCAACTTCAGTTCGAAGTGATTCAATATCGCTTGTTGCACGAATATGGAGCACAATGTCGATGGGATCCTATTTCATTATACAAAGCCTGTTGGATTGAAAGTGACGATGCTGAAGAGCTGGACAATTTCAAAAAACGTAAAGCTCAATATATGGCCAAAGACAAGGAAGGACGTGATGTTTTCTTAGCTGATTCCGGTTATGTACTACAAATGGCGCAAAATGACTTCAAAAATATCCGGTTTCATTTTAAGTCGGAATTTTAGACGAAAAACTAAAGAAACAAATACAAAATCAAGAACAAAAGCTTTTACGAAGCTTAGGATACATCAAGGAACATTGCTGTTTTACGCATAAAGATGAATTATTTCAGTTTAAATGATTCAAATATGTTCAAATTGTGATATTTTTGTCCGGAATTTTCGATTCAGGTATTAGTTCTAATGATAAAACAGTATAATGAAAGATAACAAAACTGAGCACTTAAGTAAATTTGGATTTTGGGGTGTAATAGTTACTTTGGGAATTGTTTACGGTGATATTGGAACTTCACCGTTGTATGTTATGAAAGCCATTATTGGTGCCAATCCTCATTTGGATGCCAATTACATTATAGGAGCGGTTTCGTGTATTATCTGGACCATAACATTACAAACAACTATAAAATATGTGTTGATAACCTTACGCGCCGACAACAAAGGCGAAGGTGGAATATTAGCCTTATATGCTCTGGTTCGTAAAAGTAAGAAAAAGTGGTTATATGTCATTGCAATAATAGGTGCAAGTACCTTAATTGCCGATGGAATAATCACTCCGTCCATTACTGTAGTGTCTGCCATTGAAGGATTAAGGGGTTTAAACAGTAGTACTCCTGTAGTTCCGATAAGCATTATCATCATATCAGCATTATTCCTCATTCAGCAGTTTGGAACTAAAGTTATTGGGAAATCTTTTGGTCCTATGATGGTTATTTGGTTTAGCATGCTGGCTATACTTGGTTTGATTGAAATTTTCAGTTTCACCCCTATCTTAAAAGCATTCAATCCATATTATGCAGCCAATCTTCTTATTACATCTCCCAGCTGGTTTCTAATTCTTGGAGCAGTATTTTTGTGTACAACCGGAGCCGAAGCGCTTTATTCGGATTTAGGTCATTGCGGGATTAAAAATATTAGGGTGAGCTGGGTCTTTGTAAAGTCAGCTTTGATATTAAATTATTTAGGACAAGGAGCCTGGGTGATTACTCATTTGGATAAAATTACAGAAACTACTAATCCGTTTTACGCATTAATGCCCGAGAGCTTTCTTATTTTCGGCGTAACAATGGCTACGGTGGCTGCCATAATCGCTAGTCAGGCTCTTATTAGCGGTTCGTTTACTATTTTCAGTGAAGGTATGAGTCTGAACTTCTGGCCCCGGCAACGAATAAAATATCCTACTGAAGTTAAAGGACAATTATACATCCCGTTTGTAAACTGGTTCTTGTATATATTCTGCATTGTCATGGTGCTTTATTTCCAAACATCTAGCAATATGGAAGCTGCGTACGGCTTGTCAATCACCATTACCATGTTAATGACAACCTTACTGCTTGGATTCTACCTGCGGATGCAAAATATAAAAGCAGTGTTTGTGATTCCTTTTGTATCTGTGTTTCTTACCATTGAATTTGCTTTTCTAACCGCCAACATGTTTAAATTTATGCATGGAGGTTGGGTAACGATTTTAGTAGCCGGCACCATTTTTTCTATTATGTTTATCTGGTTCAATGCACGGATCATTAAGAATAAATACATGCAGTTCCTTGAGCTGAAATCATTTTATAGTATTCTTTCGGACGTGAATAAAGATGTGACCATTCCTAAATACTCTACAAATCTGGTTTACTTAAGTAAGGCCAATATAAAAACAGATATTGAAGGAAAAATAATCTACTCCATTTTAAACAAGCAACCCAAGCGGGCCGATAATTATTGGATTTTGCACATTGATCATTTGGATGACCCGACCACCTTTGAATATACTTTTGAAAAAATAATTCCGGATACCCTGTATCGTATCAATATTAAACTTGGATTCCAGGTGCAACCATTGATCAATTTGTATTTCCGTCAAATTATTGATGAGCTAGTTGAAAATAAAGAATTCGATCTGACGAGCAACTATCCTTCCTTGAGGAAAAATAATATTCCCGGAGATTTCCGCTTTATTATCATCCATCGCGTTTATAACCAGAATCAGGGTTTGATGTTTAAGGAACGTTTCACCATGAATTTGTACAATATTATAAAGCATCTGGGTATAACCGATTCAAGAGCTTATGGACTGGATACAAGTAATGTGACAGTAGAATCAGTGCCGTTGGTTATTAAAAGCGAATACAAAAACAAGATTAAAAGAGTAGAAGCCTGACTCTATTGTTTTTTTTCGGTAAACCGTCTTTTTTAGTCGGTTTACCCGTATATTTATTCTCTTTCAACTCATTTATTGACAATCTGATATCGTATAAAGAATAAACAGATTAAATAAATAGCAATTTTGCAATTATAGGGTTGCATCGTATAAGAAAAAGCAGTACTTTTGCACAAATTTGGACAATTGAGTCGAAATAGACAATTCAATCAAAAAAAGATATATGCAAGAGTACAAGCCTCTCCACTTAGTTTTGGAAGATGGGACCGTTTTTAAAGGGAAATCCTTTGGTTACGAAAAACCGGTAGCCGGCGAAGTTGTTTTTAATACTGCTATGGTCGGGTATCCCGAGAGTTTGACCGATCCGTCTTATGCCGGTCAGTTATTGACGATCACGTTCCCGTTAGTTGGTAATTATGGTGTTCCGAATGACACTATTCAAAACGGACTTTCTACTTTTTATGAATCGGAAAAAATTCAAGCAACTGGCCTGATTATTTCCGATTTTTCTTTTCAATATAGCCATTGGAATGCAGGAAAAAGTCTGAGCGAATGGTTAATAGAGAATAAAGTACCCGGAATATTTGGTGTAGACACCCGTGAGCTAACAAAGCTGGTTCGTGAAAAAGGAACGATGAAAGGGAAGTTTGTGTTTCCCGATGGAGATGATATTGACTTTATCAATCCTGATGATGAAAATCAGGTAGCCAAGGTTAGTTGCGATGAAGTCATCACTTACGGAACCGGAAAGCACCGCATACTTTTGGTTGACTGCGGGGTGAAACATAATATTCTCCGCTGCTTGTTGAAACGCGACACCACTGTGATTCGTGTGCCCTGGGACTATGACTTTAACCACATTGAATTCGACGGCTTGTTTATCTCCAATGGTCCCGGTGATCCGGAATATGCCAAAGACACCGTACGAAATATCCAAACGGCTATGCAAACCGGAAAACCTATTTTCGGTATTTGTATGGGTAATCAGTTACTCTCGGTAGCTGGTGGTGCTAAGACCTACAAACTGAAATACGGTCACCGTAGTCATAACCAACCGGTACAATTGGTTGGAACAAACCGCGCATTTATTACCTCACAGAACCACGGCTTTGCTGTTGACGGCAAAACGCTGGGAGCTGACTGGGAACCGTTATTCGTAAATATGAACGACGGAACTAATGAAGGTATTCGCCACAAAACCAAACCCTGGTTTTCGGCACAGTTTCATCCGGAAGCCTCTTCAGGCCCAACCGACACTGAATTCCTGTTCGACGTATTTATCAAAACGCTAACCGATTTTTCGAAACCGATTCCTCAAATGATTGAAGAGGAACTGGAGTCGCGCCTGGTAACCAAGCACGTTTACAACGGAGCTGAAAAAGGTGAAATCAAGAAAGTATTGGTACTTGGTTCGGGAGCACTGAAAATTGGTGAAGCAGGTGAGTTCGATTATTCAGGCTCACAAGCCCTGAAGGCATTAAAAGAAGAAGGAATACAAACGGTGCTTATCAATCCGAATATTGCCACTGTGCAAACTTCGGAAGGCATCGCCGATAAAGTATACTTTCTGCCTGTTACTCCCGACTTTGTTGAACGTGTCATTGAAAAAGAACGTCCCGACGGTGTGTTCCTTTCTTTTGGAGGGCAAACAGCATTAAACTGTGGAGTGGCTTTATTCAGAAATAAAATATTTGAAAAATACGGCGTACGCGTGCTGGGAACTCCGGTACAATCGATTATCGACACCGAGGACCGCGAAATATTCAATCAGAAGCTACACGAAATTGATGTGAAGTACATTAAAAGTGAAGCCGTAAATGATCTGGAGAATGCTGTACGTGCAGCTAATGAATTGGGTTATCCGGTTATCGTTCGGGCTGCTTACGCACTTGGCGGAATGGGTAGCGGCTTCTGCGACAACGACACAGAGTTGCGAGCATTGGTTGAAAAAGCATTTGCCTATTCTTCGCAGGTGTTGGTAGAAAAATCGCTGAAAGGCTGGAAAGAAATTGAATACGAAGTAGTACGCGATAAATACGACAACTGTATCACGGTTTGTAATATGGAAAACTTCGATCCGCTGGGTATTCATACCGGCGAAAGTATCGTGGTGGCACCTTCGCAAACATTGACCAACAGCGAATATCACAAGCTTCGCGAACTGGCCATCCGCATTATCCGCCATATCGGCATTGTGGGTGAATGTAATGTGCAGTATGCTTTTGATCCGGCATCGGAAGATTACCGGGTTATTGAAGTAAATGCCCGTCTGAGCCGTTCGTCCGCGCTGGCATCCAAAGCAACCGGTTATCCGTTGGCTTTTGTAGCAGCTAAATTAGGACTTGGTTACGGACTGCCCGAATTGAAAAACTCGGTAACGAAAGATACATCGGCATTCTTCGAACCGGCTCTCGATTATATTGTTTGCAAAATTCCGCGTTGGGATTTGGGTAAGTTCCAGGGCGTATCACGCCAGCTGGGCAGCAGCATGAAGTCGGTAGGCGAAATTATGTCAATCGGACGTAGCTTTGAAGAAGCATTCCAGAAAGGACTGCGTATGATCGGCCTGGGTATGCACGGATTTGTTGCCAACAAAGATTTTTATGCCGATGACGTGGATACGGCTCTGTCGAAACCAACCGACAAACGTGTATTCTATCTGGCACAGGCTTTACACAATGGCTACACCGTAGACCGCTTGCACGAGTTGACCAAGATTGACCGCTGGTTCTTATACAAGCTGCAGGCCATTGTTGATAAAGAACATGAATTGGAAACATTCAATTCGTTGACCGAATTACCCGATGCAGTACTTCGTCGTGCTAAAGAAATGGGATTCTCCGATTTCCAGATCACACGTCTGGTAACTAAATGCAGCAGCGACGATATTGATGATAATATAAAACTGACGCGCCTTCACCGCAAAAGCCGTGGCATAGTGCCGGTAGTAAAACAAATCGATACACTGGCAGCCGAATATCCAGCACAGACCAATTATTTGTACCTGACTTACGGTGGAACGGCAAGCGACGTACACTATCTGGGCGATCATCGTTCGGTGGTGGTACTTGGTTCGGGAGCTTATCGTATCGGCTCGTCCGTCGAGTTCGACTGGTGTGGGGTTAATGCTCTGCTTACTATTCGCAAGCAGGGTTTCCGTTCGGTAATGATCAACTACAATCCCGAGACTGTGTCGACCGACTACGATATGTGCGATCGCCTGTACTTTGATGAGTTGAGCTTTGAGCGCGTGATGGATATTATTGATATGGAAAACCCTATGGGAACTATTGTTTCCACCGGAGGTCAAATTCCAAACAACCTGGCACTGAAGTTGGCCGAATCGAAGGTCAACATTCTGGGTACGCAAGCCGACTTTATCGATATGGCCGAAGACCGTCATAAGTTCTCGTCGATGCTCGACACCCTGGGCATTGATCAGCCACGCTGGAAAGAGCTGACAACCTTCGACGATGTAAACGAGTTTGTGGAAGGTATCGGTTATCCGGTGTTGGTTCGTCCGTCCTACGTACTCTCGGGAGCCGCTATGAATGTATGTTACGATTCTTCGCAGCTAGAAAACTTCCTAAAACTGGCTACCGACGTATCGAAAAAGCATCCGGTGGTTATCTCCGAATTTATTGAGCGTTGCAAAGAAATAGAGATCGATGCAGTGGCCAGCAAAGGGGAAATCCTGGTGTATGCCATATCGGAACACGTAGAGTTTGCCGGAGTTCACTCGGGCGATGCTACTACCCAGTTTCCTCCACAAAAGATTTATGTGGAAACGATTCGCCGCATAAAGAAGATTGCCAGCGAAATTGCTAAATCGCTTAATATCTCAGGACCATTTAATATCCAGTTCCTGGCACGCGACAATTACATCAAAGTAATTGAGTGTAACCTGCGTTCGTCACGTAGTTTCCCATTCGTATCCAAGGTATTGAAAATAAACTTTATTGAACTGGCTACGAAAGTTATGCTGGGATTACCCGTGGAGAAACCCGAGAAATCGGCTTTCGACCTGGATTATGTGGGCATCAAAGCCTCGCAGTTCTCTTTTGCCCGCTTGCAGCAAGCCGACCCGGTATTGGGTGTGGACATGGCTTCGACCGGCGAAGTGGGTTGTATAGGCGACGATTTCTCCGAAGCCATTCTCAAATCATTGCTTTCTGTTGGGTATCGCATTCCGGAAAAACGAATTCTGATTTCGTCGGGAGAAACCAAGTCGAAACTGGAACTTTCGGAAGCCTGTCTACTATTGCAAAAGAAAGGATACGAGCTCTATGCCACCCACGGAACACAACGATTCCTGCAAGACAATGGCATACAAGCTAAGGCTGTAAGTTGGCCTGACGAAGACGGAGAATTGAACGTGAAGAATATGATTGCCAACAAAGAATTTGATTTGGTGATCAATATTCCGAAGAATACTTCGAAACGTGAGCTGGCAAACGACTATATCATTCGCCGTGGAGCTATCGACTACAATATTCCATTGTTTACCAATGCCCGTCTGGCTTCAGCCTTTATCACCGCCTTCTGTACCATGAGTTTCGAAGACATCAAGATTAAGAGCTGGGACGAATATTAAACCTCACCCCTAACCCCTCTCCTTGAGGAGAGGGGAATATAATAACAAACAGCCGGTAGCGTAATGTGATCGGCTGTTTTTTGTATTGCAAGGCCCAATAAAATCCGAACTTAATGCATTTTCAAATAAAAATGTAAAGTTTGTTTGTCATTATGTAATAAATACATTACTTTTACACCGTAATTTAAAACTAATCAATATGACAAAAAATTATTTATTCCCTTCGCGGTTTCAGAAACTGGGTTGGATTTTATTAGTCCCTTTCGGGTTACTCTTTTTATACTTTTGTTTTACAACAAGTGGATCCAGAGTAGAATTGAACGTTCCCGTATTTGCCATTATCAATAATGATATTGGGAATTCAACTCACTGGTTTACATTCATCAAAAATGATATCATGGATGAAATAACCTATATCGGACTAATTGTTTCACTTCTATTCATTGCATTCTCAAAAGAAAAGTGCGAAGACGAATACATTTCACAAATAAGGAGTAATTCATTGGTATGGGCATTATTGATTAATTCTCTGATTCTAATCTTTTGCGAACTCTTCATTTACGGATTTGTTTTTTTAGAAATTCTATACTTCAATCTATTTTCCATTCTAATATTGTTTATAATTAAATTCAAGATTGTAGTTTATAAACTGAACAAATCAACTCAAAATGAAGAATAATATAAAAGTTGAAAGAGCAATTAAAAATATAACTCAACAACAGCTTGCCGACTATGTTGGAGTCAGCCGGCAAACAATCAACGCCATGGAGTTGGGCAAATATGTGCCATCAACTTTATTGGCACTAAAAATTGCACGTTGTTTTGAAACAAATGTTGAGAAAATTTTCCAACTGGAAGACGGCGACTAAATAAAATGAATACTCCTAATAAAAAACAGCCTATCGTATAACTACGATAGGCTGTTTTTTATCTGAACTATATCTGGCTTAATCAAATTTTCAATAACCTGAATTTTCATTGAGTCATTAAGACATAAAAATTATTCGGCCATTTCTATTTCCTCCTTGCGTAGCTTACGCAAACACCAAAATTTAATATTGAAGCTTGCGCAGCTTACGCATTGGCAAAATAGAATTTAATCTAGCTTGTGTAAGCTACGCAAGTAGGCTTTAAAATAAAATCGGCTATGCGTGACTTACGCATTAACCATTCAAAATAGATTCATCATTGCGTAAGCTACGCAACAGTGTTTCAAAAAATAATCAGCTTTGCGTAGTTTACGCAAAGCTGATTATTTTTATTTTCTATGATTCATATTTATCATTGAACATAAAATTTAATTCAAGAGTAATAAAAATTGATATTTACGCATTATTTTTTCGAAATTTGTTTTTATTTTTGTGTCAGTTAATCTCAAATACAAACAAATAGCTTTTAAACGTTTATGAAAGTCACCATTATCCGATTAGCGCTCACTCATCTGTGGAATACAGAGTACTGTATTTTTATAAATCGAATTGTCGAAATAGTGTCGAAGTACCAACCCGAATCGCTTTACCTGAAAAAATCGTTCGAACGCCTGACTGCATTTATGCCGCAAATAGCTGAAATAAAGGCTCAGGAACAAAGTAATATCATCAGCCAACAGCTATCTGCAATGAATGCCGAACGGAGGACATTGATCAAATCGGTATTTAAGCAGGTAAAAACATTTAGCAAATTGAGCATTGCCGGCACGGCAGAGCATGCGGCTGTTTTGAAGCGCTTTTTGGATAAACATGGTAGCGATATTGGCACTACCAATTACAATGACAGTACAAAACGATTCAAAGATTTATTGGAAGACTACCATACCAATGCTGAAATTAGTACTGCCACATCGGCTTTGCAGTTGGTCTTATTGTTCAATCATTTGACTACACTTAATGCGCAATTCGAGAGCTTATATATGCAGCGCATCGCAGAAGATTCGATGGTCGAAACCGTAGATGCCCGTGCTATTCGGAAGGAGGTGGATAAAGTACTGATTGCTTTTTTCGATGCATTCGAAGTGTTTAGTATGGAATATGATCAGCTTGACTATCAAACTCCGGCAAATGAGATAAATGAATTTATATCACACACGAAAGCGCAACTAAAAGCCCGAACAACCCGCAGTAAAAAAAGAAGAAATACACAAGCGGAAAAACCAACCGCAGAGGAATAGAATAAGTAAACGAAAGAATAAATATCATATAAAAAAAAGAATGGGACGCGGATTTTACGGATAAAGCGGATAAAAACGGATAATAATTAAACGGATCTAAAACAGATTTTAGTCATGCAAGCATGACAGATAAAAGCGTGAACTATTGGAAATCATTAACTGCATTGATCTTTAATTCCGACTAGTCGGAATTAAAATCCGTATAAAAATCCGCTATATCAGCGTTTATCCGCGTTCTAATCTTTTTCTATTTCCAGATTTACCCATAAGACATTATATTTCTAAGTACTAAAATGCGGGGAGTGGAGAAAACCGGTCTTTTCTTTCATCCTAAATCGTTATTTCAGCAATAAACTATAAATTATTCGTATTCAAAGTGATAAAAACCGTACCTTTGTGCCCGATTTAGAAAAGCTGCGAAGCAATTTACAACCAAAACATATAGAAACCACCCATTTATGAAGCGTATTAACGAATACCGGAAATTATTTAATGCTGAACCCGACACTGACCTCAAAGAACTAAAAACCACCTATCGCAACCTGGTGAAAGAGTGGCACCCCGATAAATTTACTGCTAACGATGAGCTGGCTAAAGAAGCCGAACACAAAAGTCGTCAGATCATTGACGGATACCACTTTTTGGTAAGCATTGCCCCCGAAACCATTGCTGCTACCGAAGAAGAACACCTGATTTCGACCGACTCCGGCATAGCCGATTTTAAACTCAAAGGGCAATTGCTCGAAGTGTCGTTTATGGACGGTTCCACTTATGAGTATTTTGGCGTTTCGAAAAACATTTATGCCCGTTTGATCAATGCCGACAAACAATTGCGCTTTGCCAAACGAAATATTTTCGGATGTTACCTGCACCGAAAAGCAAAAAGAAGTGCTGAAGTAGCTTAATGCTGCTTCTATCTGATTTTAAGTACACATCTCCCCTACTACGGCTGAACTTTTGCAAAGAAGTTCAGCCTTTTTTTGTTCTAATATCCCTGAAAAAACATTTTTAAAACAGAACCCAAAGAACCATATTAATATTTCATTGTTATAAGTCTCAAAAAGTAGTATTATTTAAAACCATTCTACTTAGCATCACTTATTTTTAATGATGAAACAACAAAACAATTTATATGATCTTTAACGATTTCAATCCACAAGAAGATAAAATACTCAGAATCATCGATAATGATGGAAACGTTTTAAACAAAGAACTTTTACCCGATCTGGACAACAAAATGCTCATCAAAGCGTACAAAGCGATGCTTTATACACGAACAGCCGACCAGATGGCAGTCTCGTATCAACGTCAGGGACGGATGTACACCTTTCCACCCAATATTGGGCAAGAAGCCATTCATGCAGCGGCAGGAATGATTATCCGCGAAGAAGACTGGCTGGTGCCGGCATTCAGAGAGCTGGGTGTGATGCTGGCCAAAGGCGTAACGATGAAAGAAATTTTTCTGTATTACAGTGGAAGCGAACACGGAAGTAACTTCAAACAAGCCAATCATGTTTTGCCTATCTGCGTACCCATCGGGTCACAGTTTTTGCATGCCACGGGCATTGGCTATTCCGTCAAATATCAGAAAAAAGACGAAGTGGTTTTCCCTTTTATAGGCGACGGCGGAACTTCCGAAGGCGACTTCAGCGAGGCCCTCAACTTTGCCGGAGTGTGGAAAGTGCCGGTTATTTACACCATACAAAATAATCAGTATGCCATTTCAGTACCAGTTAAGAGCCAGACAAATTCAATTAATCTGGCCATAAAAGCACTGGCATTCGGAATACCCGGTATCAAGGTGGATGGCAACGACTTTTTTGCCATGTACGTGGCCTATAAAGAAGCTTTTGACTATGCACGGGCCGGAAACGGTGCGGTACTGATCGAAGCATTGACGTATCGCAAAGGGGCTCACACCACTTCCGACGATCCGACTAAGTACCGTACAAAAGAGGAAGAACAGGAATGGGATAAAACCGATCCGCTGCCCAGAATGAAAAAATATCTGGATAACAACGGTATCCGGATTGAAGAGGAAGAAAAACTAATTGAAGAATATAAACTTGAAATAGACAAACAGTTTAGCGAAGCTGAAAACTTTCCGCCTTACGAGCTCGATGATGTTTTCGGGTATATGTATACCGATATGCCGGAAATATTAGAGAAACAAAAGGCCGATTATAAACTATTTCAACGTTGGAAGGAGAACAGAAAATGAGCGTAATGACTATCGTACAGGCAATCAATAATGCATTAGACATTAAGCTTGAAGAAGATAAAAGTATTGTGGTTTACGGCGAAGACACCGGCTTAGAAGGCGGTGTTTTCAGAGTTACCGAAGGACTGCAAAAGAAATATGGAGTAGAACGGGTTTTCGATTCTCCGCTGGCCGAATCGGCTATAGTGGGCACCGGACTTGGGATGGCCATGTCGGGCTTACGACCCATCGTTGAGTTACAATTTGATGGATTTACCTATCCGGCATTTAACCAGATTATTTCCAATGTTTCGCGCATGCACAACCGCTCGCGGGGAAAATACAAGGTGCCCATGGTCATCCGGTTTCCGTATGGAGGCGGCATAAATGCGTTGGAACATCACTCCGAAAGCCCCGAAGCATTGTATGCACATATTCCCGGCATAAAAGTGGTGATACCTTCTACGCCTCACGATGCCAAAGGGCTGTTGATATCGGCCATCGAAAGCGATGATCCGGTTATCTTTATGGAACCTAAACGAATTTACCGGGCTATAAAGCAAGAAGTATCCGATGAGAAATTCAGCATTCCGCTGGGCAAAGCCAAAGTGCTTACCGAAGGAACGGATGTCACCATGGTGGCGTTTGGCGCCATGATTCGCGAATGTCAGAAAGCCTTGCAAATGGCCAAAGAGGCCGGCATATCGGTGGAGTTGATTGACCTGCGAACCATTTATCCGATTGACAAAGCAACAATAGCCGAATCGATAAAAAAGACGGGAAAGTTTATCATTGTAGCCGAAGCCCCCGAATCGTTCGGAGTGGGTGCCGAGCTGATGGCCATTGCCAACGAAGAAGCATTTTTGTATCTGGAAGCACCGCCCAAGCGGGTGATGGGGTTTGATACCATTGTTCCCATGGCAAAAGGTGAACCTTTTTATATGATTACTTCCGATCGCATTTTTTATGAAATAGAACGCACCGTCAAATTTTAAAATTCAACAGCATGAGATATATTTTTAATTTTCCCGATATTGGTGAAGGACTTGAAGAAGGTACTATTCTGGAATGGTACGTCAGCAAAGGTCAGCTTATAAAAGCCGGACAACCGTTGGTCAATATGGAAACGGATAAAGTGGTCACAGATATTCCATCGCCCAGAGCAGGAATCATCGTTGAAATGTTTGGCGAAGTAGGCGAAATCGTTCATGTCGGCAAACCCTTGGTAGAGATAGAAACCGAAGGAGAATCGGCTGTTGAAGCAACAAAGGAAACACCTAAGTCGATGCCAATTGAAGAAGGTGCTGCTGTGATGGGAACCATGGAACTGGCAGGCGACAATGCAGCTCTTCCGCCCAGCGACGAAGGCGCTGCAAAAGCTACGGAGCAGGAAGAACCGGTTGTGAGAAAAGCACTGGCCACTCCCCTGGCACGTGCTATGGCCAGAGAGATGAAAGTGGATATCAACAAAGTGACCGGAACAGGTCCGTCGGGCAGAGTAACCAAAGAAGATATTCAGAGCTATAGTCCGGCAAGTCACCCGAGTGAAATAGTGGAACATCCGGAATCACCACTCCCTACAGTTACCGGAGACCTAACCACCTACGAACCACTTTCGCAAATAAGAAAAGCAATAGCTAAAAACATGCTGAACTCTAAACAGAGCACAGCGCACATGACTCTTTTTGAGGAAGTGGAAATATCGGAACTGATGCGTATCAGGGAAAAGCTCAAAAAGACCTTTGCCGATAAAAATGTGAAGCTAACCTATCTGCCCTTTGTCGTGAAAGCCACCGTGCAGGCATTAAAGCAACACCGCCCGCTGAATTCGCAGATGGATCTGGAACACGACCGGATGGTTTATAAGAATCGCTACAACATTGCCATAGCAGTGGATACGCCCGAAGGATTGGTAGTGCCGGTTATCAAAGATGCCGACAAACTTTCTATCCTTCAAATAGCACAAAAGATAG
>Ga0302166_10000067_pt1 | contig 28378 bp, 24 predicted proteins | sample I_Fen_E3_3_FD_193491 | JGI IMG/M metagenome (GOLD analysis project Ga0302166, IMG submission 193491) | Peat permafrost microbial communities from Stordalen Mire near Abisko, Sweden - I_Fen_E3_3 | ecosystem: Environmental > Terrestrial > Soil > Wetlands > Permafrost | place: Sweden: Abisko... | reverse complement strand
ACATTTTTTTTACTAAACCCACCGGCACCATGCCTGGGCGAAAGCCGGGAATATTTGCTTTTTTACGATAATCGCGTAAAGTTTTGTCCACTTTCTCGGCATAATCCACTTTTTCAATGCTTAACGTGATGATAGCATTGTTTTGATCGAGGTCTTTTCTGACAATATTCATAAATATAATAATATAGTAATTTTCTGATATTTATCTTTTTGTAATGGGGTGCAAAGGTACAAAAAAAAGATATATATAGCTCTTTTTATTCGAAAAAAAACATTAATGGCTTAATTTTTGAATTTCAATAAGTTGAATTGCTATTTCTGAGGCTGATTTATATAATGCAAACATGGAGAAATAAGGCATATTTGACTCATTTCTCCATGTTGGATATTGTAAAATCATTTTATTTCAGAGTCAGAATAAATAAACAAGATTAATAGAAAAAACTTTGTTTTTAGTCGTCGAAGTTGCGTTCGTAGAAGTGTTCTTAAGTCCACGAGTCCATGTTGCTCCAAATTGAATCTTGTGAAACAGCTCCATTCCAGCTCCAAAGCTGTATCCGTAATCAATACGACTGCTAAAGTCTGAAAAATACTCTTTCTGAGTGTTATTTGTTATTTCGTCAACGTCTTTCCCGTTTAGGACGTATCCGCCGTATATTCCACCGGTCCCGTATATTCCACCTACACCAAGCGCGAGTTGGTAACGTATATTTAATGGAATTTCAAGATAAGTTAATTCTCTGTAGCCTTGTCTCTTGATGTTTACGGTGCTAGTACTATCGCTGAATGAACTTCCTTTTTGCGATAATAGCGCTCCTGTTTCAAATCCAAAACCGGATTTTTTCGCCATAGACTGATAGATTAATCCTAGCTGATATCCGGTAAGATTACTCGAATTATAACCTCTGTTTATGTCTGGTTGATTGAACGAATTTACCTCATTTGCCATATTTACTCCGGCTTTAATCCCAAGTTGGGCGTAAAGACCGGTGGTAAATAGCGACAATAAGATTGTAATAAAACAATGTTTCACGTTGTAATAGTAGTGCTGATTGTGGATAATGATTTTATAACGGCTTTTCGTGATTTGCTTTGTAATGATGAAATTAAAAATTGAAATCTTAGAAGGCCTTCATCGAATCATTATTTTCTTGTCATGCGCTTACGTTCATTTTCGTCAAGATATATTTTACGCAAACGAATACTTTGTGGAGTAATTTCTACGTATTCATCTTCCTTTATATATTCTAAAGCTTCTTCAAGGCTGAAGACCACAGGGGGAATCAGTTTGGTTTTATCATCTGCTCCAGATGAACGCATGTTTGTTAGCTTCTTTGATTTCGTAACATTAACTACCATGTCTCCCTCTTTTGCACTTTCGCCAACTACTTGTCCGCAATAGATTTCATCCTGTGGAAAAATAAAAAAGCGTCCGCGATCTTGTAGTTTGTCTATGGCATAAGCAAATGCAGTACCGCTTTCCATTGCAATTATAGAACCATTGGTTCGTTTATCAATCTCGCCTTTGTATGGTTGATATTCAGCAAAACGATGCGACATAATAGCCTCACCTGCAGATGCTGTTAATACGCTGTTACGTAATCCTATTATTCCACGTGATGGTATCATGAATTCTAATTGAATACGGTCGTTCATTACTTCCATGCTGAGCATTTCGCCTTTACGCATGGCCACCATCTCAATAATTTTTCCAGAGCATTCTTCAGGAAGATTGATTGTGAGCTGTTCAATTGGCTCGCAACGCTTACCGTCTATTTCTTTGAAAATTACCTGTGGTTGACCTACCTGTAATTCATAGCCTTCACGGCGCATAGTTTCAATTAATACAGATAAATGAAGTACTCCACGTCCGTACACATGCCAAACATCTGAGTCGGGATTTTTCTCAACACGGAGCGCTAAATTCTTGTCCAACTCTTTAGTCAGTCGGTCTTGTATGTGTCGCGAAGTGACAAATTTTCCTTCTTTTCCAAAGAAGGGTGAAGTGTTGATGGTGAATACCATACTCATGGTTGGTTCGTCAATTGCAACGGGAACCAAGGGTTCCGGGTTTTGTAGATCGCAAACGGAGTCGCCGATCTCAAAGCCTTCGATACCTACTAATGCACATATATCACCCGATTTTACCTCGGTGGCGCGTGTCCGACCTAATCCAGTAAATGTATGTAGTTCTTTAATTCTGGATTTAATAGCTTTACCGTCGCGCTTTACTAAATTGACATCCATGCCTTCGCGTAAAGTTCCTCTATGAACACGACCTACGGCAATACGTCCTACGTAAGATGAATAATCAAGGGAAGTTATAAGCATTTGTGGAGTTCCTTCAAGATACTGAGGCTCCGGAATGTATTTAATGATTGCATCGAGCAAAGGTACAATGCTGTCCGTTTCGTTTTTCCAGTCATCCGACATCCAGTTGTTTTTTGCTGAACCATAAATGGTTTGGAAGTCTAACTGATCTTCGGTTGCGTCTAGGTTATACATTAGGTCAAAAACCATTTCGTGAACTTCGTCAGGACGACAGTTCGGTTTGTCTACCTTGTTTATGACCACAATAGGCTTCAAGCCCATTTGTAGTGCTTTTTGTAAGACAAATCGGGTTTGTGGCATTGGACCTTCGAAGGCATCAACCAACAAAAGTACGCCATCGGCCATGTTTAATACACGTTCTACTTCACCTCCAAAATCCGAGTGACCCGGAGTGTCGATAATATTGATTTTATAGCCAAGATAATCGATAGATACGTTTTTGGCTAATATGGTAATACCCCTTTCACGTTCAAGGTCATTATTATCCATGATTAACTCTCCCGTGGTTTCGTTGTCACGGAACAAGTGTCCGGCTAATAACATCTTGTCAACCAGAGTTGTTTTTCCGTGGTCAACGTGGGCAATGATAGCAATGTTTCTAATTTTCTGCATGTAAGACAATCTTTTTTTTGAAGCTGCAAAGTTAGCGAAAATAATTCAATATCTGTTTTGTTTTGTAATTCATCTGAATAAGAGCAAATAAACTGTCTTTTTTTTGTTGATAAATGTCTATTTTGATCCACTAAAAGCAAAAAGAAGAGCTAAACCTTTGTGTGGATGAAAAAAAACTGTACTTTTGCAGTCCAAATTTTAGCGTAATCTCTGACAGAATATTTAGGTCTGTGTATATTGCGCATATTATTCATTAAAAAAAAGAGCAATAATGGACTTAATTAAAGTTGCCGAACAAGCATTTCTTGTTGACAAAACGCATCCAGAATTTAAAGCGGGTGATACTGTTACAGTAGCATATCGCATTATTGAAGGTACAAAAGAACGTGTTCAGGAATTTCGTGGTGATGTAATCAAAATCGTCGGACATGAAAACAAAAAACGTTTTACAGTTCGTAAAATTTCAAGCAATATTGGAGTTGAACGTATTTTCCCGTTAGATTCTCCATTTATCGAAAGTATTACCGTTAATAAACGCGGTAAGGTTCGTCGTGCTAAATTGTACTACTTACGTGCACTTACTGGTAAAAAGGCAAGAATTAAAGAAAGACGCGTATAAGATCCGATTTCGAGAAAAAATAAAAAAGGAAAGTTCGTTTTGCGAATTTTCCTTTTTTTGTTCACGTGCAAACAATGTGATTGGTTTTATTTTTAGTCAAAAAAAGAGTATATTTGCACGCAGGTCATGAGCCGGATTATATCTAGTAATGTGCTCATTTGATATTAATTAAATAATTTATTATTTTATCATGGGTTTAATAAGTGATACAGGTAAGTATGTTTTGTTGATGAAACGGGTTTTTCAGGTGCCTGATCGGGGGAGAATGTTTTTTCGGCAATTTCCTAAAGAGCTGGATAAGTTAGGTTTGCAGTCATTGCCTATTGTTGTTATAATTTCTGTGTTTATTGGAGCCATCATGACAATTCAAACCAAGTTGAACTCTGCGAATCCGTTGCTTCCGACTTATACTACTGGTTTGGTTACTCGTGATACTTTGTTGCTCGAATTCTCATCTACCATTATGTGTCTGATACTTGCCGGAAAAGTAGGTTCAAATATTGCTTCTGAAATAGGCACCATGCGTATTACAGAGCAAATTGATGCCCTTGAAATTATGGGTGTAAATTCCGCAAATTATCTTATACTGCCTAAAATAGTGGCTTTTGTAGTGATGATGCCTTTTCTTGTTATATTTAGTATGGGGCTGGGCCTGGTTGGAGGATATCTTGTTGGAGTTTTTACGAATATAATTACGACTGCTGACTATTTGAAGGGTATTCAATATGCTTTTGTTCCTTATTATGTGTTTTATTCAGTTGTAAAATCTTTGGTATTTGCGTACTTGATTTCCTCGGTGGCTGCATTCTACGGATATTATTCCTACGGTGGTGCGTTGGATGTGGGTAAATCGAGTACAAATGCTGTTGTGAACGGGAGTATTCTTATTCTGTTTTTTAATTTGTTGATCACAAATTTAATGTTGAATTAATACGGCAAAGGCTAAAATGATAGAAGTAAAAAATGTAGATAAGTCTTTCGATGGTAATCATGTGCTGAAAAATGTGTCAGCTGTATTTGAAACAGGAAAAACCAATATGATTATCGGTCAAAGCGGGTCTGGAAAGACGGTTTTGATGAAAAGCATTATCGGCTTACACCGAATAGACAATGGCAGAATTGAATATGACGGAAGAAACCTACCGGATATGCGCATGAGTGACATTCGTTTGTTGAGGCGTGAGGTTGGTATGTTGTTTCAGGGTTCTGCCCTTTTTGATTCGATGAGTGTGTTGGAGAATGTGATGTATCCGCTTGAGATGTTCTCGCCGTCATCCAAAGATGAAATGATGGATCGGGCCTATTTCTGTTTGAAGCATGTTAGTCTAGAAGAAAAATCATTCGGGCTTGCTCCGTCGGAAATAAGTGGTGGTATGCAGAAACGTGTTGCCATTGCCCGTGCTATTGCGTTACAACCCAAATATCTATTTTGCGATGAGCCAAACTCAGGTCTTGATCCTAAAACGTCGTTGATTATTGATAAACTAATTCATGAGATTACTCACGAGTTTGGAATTACCACCATTATTAACTCGCATGATATGAATTCAGTAATGGAAATAGGCGAAAATATCATTTTTATTGAAAAGGGAGAAAAAGCCTGGCAAGGGAACAAAGATGATATTTTTCACGTTGATAATGATGCGCTCAACAATTTTGTTTTTGCGTCTGAATTATTCAAAAAAGTAAAAAGAACAAATCAATGAAGATAATTTCTTATAATGTAAATGGTATTCGTGCGGCTTTAAGCAAGAATTTTACCGAATGGCTGCAAGCTGAAAATCCAGATGTACTCTGTCTGCAAGAAACCAAAGCACAACCCGATCAGGTGGATACTATGATTTTCGCTCAGTTAGGTTATACATCATATTTACATTCGGCTCAGAAAAAAGGGTATAGTGGCGTAGCTATTCTGACTAAAAAAGCTCCGGATAATGTTGTGATAGGAATGAATAATCCGCGTTATGATGCCGAGGGACGAGTTATTCGTGCTGATTTTGGTGATTTGTCGGTGATTAGTGTTTACATTCCAAGCGGCTCGTCGGGGGACGAACGTCAGGCTTTTAAAATGGATTTTCTTGAAGCCTTTGGACTCTTTGTAGATGAATTGAGAAAGACCAGACAGAACCTGGTGATTTGTGGTGATTATAATATTTGCCATAAACCTATTGATATAAATCACCCTGAGCGGCAAAAAGGAGTTTCAGGCTTTTTGCCCGAAGAGCGAGAATGGTTGGACCGGTTTGAGGCTACCGGAATGATAGATTCGTTCCGGGTCTTTGATGATCGTGCCGAGCAATATAGCTGGTGGAGTTATCGTGGTGGAGCTCGTTTCAGAAATGCCGGATGGCGCATTGATTATCATTGGGTGACTGAAACATTACGTGATAAATTGAAATCGGCAGCTATTCTGTCGGGTGCTGTTCATTCAGATCATTGTCCGGTGATGGTTGAGCTAAGTTAGATTTTAATGTGAAGTTTAACCTCAATTTGTCTTTGGTCTCTAAATAACTCGTTTTTAATGATAAAAAATGATAAATCTTTACTTGAGCGGTTTATATGACCTGAAATGTTTTTAACTTTGCCTCACAATAAATACGTGCCAATATGAAATTTACTTTTTCCCGGTTTATTCTCCTTGTTGCAATAATTGCTTTTTTTAGTTCTTGTCTGAATTCCTCAGATACAACTACTATAGTATCTTCAAACCCGTCTTTCTCATCACTGGTATTTAAAGCTAATAGTACAGTGCCGTATCTGAGTTCGGCAAAGTTTACGGTGAGCGACTATGATGTGCTATTAAAGGATTCGGTAATCGCAAATGTTGATTCATTACCTTACAAGACTCGTGTTGATAGTGTTTATCCAACTTTTAGTTTCAAAAGCTCTGCTGCTACCAGACTTTATCTTTTTCCGGGTAATAAGTTTAAAAGAGACTCCATTTGGGTGACAGGAACTGATACTGTAGACTTTAGTCAAGACATTAGAGTGAAGAATTTTGCAAGTGATGGTGTTGCGCGCAGAGAATATGTCGTAAGAACAAATGTGCATAAAGTAGATCCTGAAGCTTATGTGTGGAGTAAAGCTGGTGCTGATATGAGCTCTGTAAATGCTAAATATCAGAAGGCAATTACAATAAATGATCAGTTGTTCTATTATCAGAATGATGGCAGTAACAGTTATCTTTATACATCTACCGATGGTTTTAGTTGGGGTGCGAAAAATGTAACAGGTTTACCTGTAAATACTCCACTAAATGATATGATTCAGTTTAATGGACAGATTTTTGTGAGCAAAAGCGGAACTAATCTGTATGCTTCGTCCGATGGGCTTGCCTGGGGGCAGAAAACAATAACTAAAAGTGATGATTTTACTTTTCAGTCGCTTCTTTTTGTTCTAAATAATCAATTGTGGGCTGTTGTTTTGGACAAGGACACTTATCATTTTGCCATCTCAGATGATGGTGCAACCTGGAATATGACTAAAGCGACTATTCCCAATAACTTCCCCGTGACTGATTTTGCTGCAGTATCGTTTACTCAGCCTACAGGAAAAGCTAAGGCAGTTGTGCTGAGCGGTATTTCTGCCAACGGAACTCCGCTAAACAATCGTTGGAGTACTGAAAATGGAACTTATTGGGTGGACTTTAGCACGGAAAATCATAGTTTAGATACGCTGGCTGTTGGAGCTTCGGTCATTTCTTATGATAATAAGTTGCTTGCTTTTGGACAGAGAACTGATAATGGTAAAGCTTACTATAAAATATCGAAAGATGACGGACTTAGTTGGGCAAATACAGACTCTGCGCGTAATGTGTTGCCTGCAGCATTGAAGTTGTTGCCAAGAACTTCTGCATCTATGGTGGTTTTCAAACCAAGAACCTATAATGTATCCGATGGCAAAGATGTTATTGAGGCATCCAACCGGATCTTTATTATTGGAGGAAAATCAGAGACAACCTCTACGGTTTACTCAGATGTTTGGACGGGTAAACTAAACCGAAAAAAATTCTTACTTCAGTCTACTTACGTACAATGATTTAGAAAAGTGCTTTCGGATTCGAAGGCACTTTTTTTTGTACTGTAAAATTCTGTATTGATAATTTTACGTACTTTTGCACCCGCAAGTATCAATAAAAACTTATGAAGTCAAATAAACTATTTACCGCAAAGTCTGCCCGGTTCCGTCGTTGGAGTAGGGGAGGGTATGCTATTTTTAGTAGTTTGGCTTGTTGTGTGACCATTGGTAGATTGGCTGTTTCTATTTCCGATATGTCGCTGCAAAAAGCTACGGGAGTAGCACCAGTTTCTCTGTGTGTATCCGGTTTAGGTGCCGAATCTTCGGAGCAATGCAGGGAGTTAGCCGATTTGGAAACCGCGTTACTTGAAGCACAGGAATTATCATTAACTCAAATTACCTTTGACAGAGCCGCTGCTGCGCGTGCTCATCAATTATTATATCATATTTTTAATCAAAACGGTTGAAAGGAGTCTGACTCTTTTCAACCGTTTTTTATTTTATTCAAAATGAGAAAAACTATTACCTTTTGTGTGTTGTGTTTATTAATGGGGTTGCAGGTGGCGACGGCACAGCAAAGAGCTGATTCGGCTACGATCAACCTATCGGATGTGGAAGTGAATGCGAACCGGAACAAACTTTATTCCGAGATGGGACGTGTGCTTACCGTTATTGATAAAGCCGAAATAAGTCGCTCGGCTGTGCAGAGTATTGATCAGTTGCTGGATTATGTAGCCGGTGTGGATGTTCGTCAGCGTGGAACAAATAGTACGCAGGCCGATATTTCGGTACGTGGTGGGTCGTTCGATCAGGTGCTGGTATTATTGAACGGTGTAAATATTACCGATCCGCAATCAGGACATCTCAACCTGGATATTCCGCTTAATTTATCGGACGTGAGCCGCGTGGAAATTCTGCAAGGATCATCGGCCCGCGTGTTAGGCCCCAATGCGTTTAGCGGGGCAATAAATATCGTTACCGGAGGACAGGATAAACGGGCATTGAATGCCGAGCTGACCGGTGGAAGTTTTAATACTTTTGGAGAATCGGTTTCGGGAAGTTTTGGCAATAAAAAACTCAGCACATTTGCTTCGCTGTCGCACGCTAGTAGCGATGGGTATGTTTATAATACAGACTTTGATATGAGTAGTGCATTTATTCAATCTGTATTGAAGACTCAATATGTCGGACAGTTTAGTTTGCAATTGGCTGCACAGTTGAAGGATTTTGGAGAGAATGGCTTTTATTCGATTAAATATCCCGACCAACGTGAAGTGACTAAAACATTTTTCGGAGCGCTTGACTGGGGGCTTACCAAAGGCAACTTTTCGTATAGTGCACAGGCTAGTTGGAGGCGACATCATGACAAATATGAGTTTGATCAAAATTCGCCGGCAGGCTATAAATATCACCTGACTGATGTGACGGGTGGTAAACTATCCGGTAGCTATAAATCAGTTCTTGGAAAAACAACCCTGGGTTTGAATGTTAGGAACGAGCATGTTTTTAGTACTGCTTTGGGAGTGCCAATGTCATCACCCGATTCTATGGCTGTTCCCTTTGAAAAAGGGATATTCTTCAAAAAATCGTATAACCGAACTATTTATTCGGGCATGGTTGATCATTCTGTCAGTTTTGGAAAATGGTTTGTTTCGGCAGGAATTGCGAATAGTTATAGCGATGATTTCAAATCAATAACTTATGGTGGTTTCGATATTGCCTATTCTATCAGCGAAGATATAAAGGTTTATGCTTCGGCCAATACGGCATCACGTTTGCCAACCTTTACAGATTTATTCTTCTCAAATGCTGCCCAACAAGGGAATCCGTTGCTGAAACCGGAAAAATCGAAAACCATTGAATTGGGAACAAAGATAAATAGACAAAATTGGAGTTTAAACGCTGATATTTTCTATCGAGAAGGAAAAAATGTGATTGATTGGGTAAAGCTTAATTCTACTTCAACTAAATACGAGGCTATGAACCTGACAAGTGTCAATGCTAAAGGAGCGGACTTTACGTTTGATTATCGATTCAGGGATTGCTTTGTGAAAAGAGCAGCGTTTGCTTATTCCTATCTCAATTTGGATAAGGCAGCGGTTGGTTTCGATTCGAAGTATGCGTTGGATTATTTGAAAAATAAGGTCACATTTACACTGGATCATTCTGTCCTGGCTAAGTTGTCGGCGTCCTGGAAGTTTGGATATTTCGATCGTTCGGGAAATTATGATGCTCAGACAAGCCCGGCTAAAGGAGCTCCAGCCATTATTACCAATTACAAAGCCTACACTAACGTGGACTGCCGCTTGCTGTGGAACGGGAAAGGATTTGATGTATTTGCCGATGTAAATAATATATTTGATAAAACCTATGCCGATTATGGTGGATTGAATCAGCCGGGAATTAATTTCAATTTGGGAGTAAGGTTTAAATTATAATGAAATAAATATCAATTCAAATGAATATTCTCAATCAACTGGAATCAAAAGTTCTTAATGGAAAGCAAATTACAGCCGAAGAAGCTTTTTTGCTCAGTCAATTCGATGATAAAGAAAAGCTTTATGAGGCCGCAAACCGAGTTCGCGAATATTTTTGCGGTAATCGTATTGATCTTTGTACTATCGTAAATGCTAAATCTGGCAAATGTTCCGAGGATTGCAAATGGTGTTCGCAGTCGGGCAAGTATAAAACAAAGATTGAAATGTATGATCTTATTGATCCCGATGATGCATATAATCAGGCAGTACATAATGAAAAGGCCGGCGCGCATAAATTCTCGTTGGTAACTAGTGGGCGGACTATTTCGAATGCTAATCTGGATGAGCTCTGTTCTATTTACAAAAATGTAGGTAAGGATAGTAAGCTCGAATTATGTGCTTCAATGGGACTGCTGGATAGGGAAAAATTACAGAAACTGATTGATTCAGGAGTGAAAAATTACCATTGTAACATCGAAACTGCACCTTCCTTTTTTTCTGAATTGTGCTCAACACATACTCTGGACGAAAAAATAAACACGTTGAAGATTGCCCGGGAGTTGGGTCTTCACCTTTGTTCGGGAGGTATAATAGGAATGGGTGAAACACTTGAACAGCGAATAGAAATGGCTATCACATTGCAGGAGCTTGGCGTTGAATCTATACCGTTGAATATTTTAAATCCAATTGCCGGAACGCCTTTAGAGAACCAAATGCCCCTTTCGGACGAAGAGATATTGACAACGATAGCACTGTTCAGATTTACAAACCCTAAAGCACTGATCAGATTTGCAGGTGGGCGTATGCTCATTCTTCACATTCAGGACAAAGCACTCAAAGCGGGAATTAATGCAGCTTTAATTGGAGATTTGTTGACCACTGTGGGAATGAATATGCATGATGATATTCAACATTTCAAGAAGGCAGGATTTGTTTGCTGATAGTGGGCATTAGATATTAGAGTATTGCCAGAAACGATTAGCTGAAACAAGAAGTTATAATACGGAACAGAGGGAGTAAAAATTAGTTTATACTATTTTTACTCCCTCTGTTCTTTATTCACAGTGCTTTTCTAGCAAACCATGGTTGGTTTTATTTGCTTGAAAAAATCATTTCCTTTGTCGTCAACCAGAATAAATGCAGGGAAGTTTTCTACTTCAATTTTCCAGATGGCTTCCATGCCCAATTCGGGATATTCCAGACATTCCACCTTTTTGATGTTCTGCTGAGCCAGAATGGCTGCCGGACCACCGATAGAGCCGAGGTAGAAACCTCCGTGCTTTTTACAGGCGTCGGTTACTTGCTGGCTACGGTTTCCTTTGGCAATCATAATCATGCTACCACCGTTTTCTTGCAACAGATCAACGTATGAGTCCATACGACCTGCCGTGGTAGGACCGAACGATCCCGAAGGCATACCTTTCGGTGTTTTGGCCGGACCGGCATAGTAGATCGGGTGATCTTTTACGTATTGAGGAAGCGGTTTGCCAGCGTCAAGCAGTTCTTTGAGCTTGGCATGTGCAATGTCGCGACCTACCACGATAGTTCCTGTAAGCGACAGGCGGGTAGATACCGGATACTTGGTCAAAATAGCCAGAATATCTTTCATTGGCATATTGAGGTCAATTTTTACAGCATTGCCTTCGCCTTCGTTGCGTAGTTCTTCGGGAATCAATGCGCCGGGATTATCTTCCATACGTTCAACCCAGATACCATCTTTGTTGATTTTTCCTTTGATGTTGCGGTCGGCCGAGCACGAAACTGCCATACCTACAAAACACGAAGCTCCGTGGCGCGACAGGCGCACGATGCGTACGTCGTGGGCATAATATTTACCACCAAACTGAGCTCCGAAGCCCGAAGCTTGTGCTTGTTTCAGTATTTTTTGTTCCATTTCCACGTCGCGGAAAGCTTGTCCGAGTTCGTTTCCTTCGGTTGGAAGTTCGTCGTAATATTTGGTTGAAGCCAGCTTTACGGTTTTCATACAAGCATCGGCCGAAGTTCCACCGATAACAAAGGCAATGTGGTAAGGAGGACAAGCCGCAGTACCCAGTGTTTTCATTTTTTCGGTCAGAAATTTTTCCAACGAAGCAGGGTTCAACAAGGCTTTTGTTTCCTGGAAAAGGTATGATTTGTTGGCCGATCCACCGCCTTTGGCAATGAACAGAAATTTATATTCGTTGCCATGTCCGGCTACGAGGTCAATCTGAGCAGGCAGGTTGGTGCCGGTGTTCACTTCGTCGTACATGTTTAGCGGAGCATTTTGCGAGTAGCGCAGGTTTTCTTCGGTGTACGTTTCGTAAATACCTTTCGACAAAGCTTCTTCGTCGGTTCCGTTGGTCCATACATTGTTGCCTTTTTTGGCATACACGGTGGCTGTACCGGTATCCTGGCAGAAAGGAAGGATGCCTTTAGCTGCAATTTCGGCATTGCGAAGCATGGTAAGCGCTACGTATTTGTCGTTGTCGCTGGCTTCGGGGTCAGAGAGGATAGCCGCTACCTGACGTTGGTGTGCGGGGCGAAGCAAAAAAGAACAGTCGCGCATGGCAGCACGAGCTAGTTTTGTGAGACCTTCGGGTTCAACTTTAAGGATTTCCTGTCCGTCAAACTCCGATACCGACACATGCTCTTTGGTAAGCAGGTAGTATTCGGTTTTTTCTTTTCCTAGTGGAAAAGGTTCCTGGTACTTAAATTCTTTAGCCATTATTCAATTTATTATTTAGTTAGATATGATTTCGCATTTAGAAAAAGCTGTTGCAAAATTACGGAAATTTTTCTGTAATACATCGGTAAATGGCTTCGCAAACTGCAAACATTTACGCGAAAAATAAGTTGGATGCACTTGAGCCATTCGACTCGTTAGAGGCAAGTTGACTATTGCCCAGATTTGTTTTATGCATACAGAAAAATTTGTTTATTTTATTTTGTTTTTTGTGAACTAATTTTTATTTTTGTGGCGATAAAAGAATCAAGAGCGAACTTTCTTTCATTTGTTTTCCGCCGCGGGCGGAAAGATCGTGATGACTGTTTTTGTGTTTCCGCCCCGGGCGGAAGTCTCTTGCAAGCCGGATTTAGCTTTCCGCCCCGGGCGGAAGTGCTACGCAGTCTGTTTTTATGATTCCGCCGCGGGCGGAATGACTGCGATGATTGTAATTGTGTTTCCGCCCCGGGCGGAAGCCAAATGAAACGTTTTTCCTTAAAATAATCATAAATTAAAATCAAAAAATCATGAAAAAAGTATCATTTTCTGGCTTGCGGGTTAGCCATTTGTCTAACAACAACGCAAATTCTCTTTTTCAATCAACCATTCAGGTAATTACGCCGGTGCGGACTCAATTGGGCGATTTGGGTAATGCCATATTGGATCGGTTTGTCTCCAATACTCAAAAGTTTGGCAGCCAGGTCAATGTTCAATACAGGAGCAAACTTACCGATCCGCTACATGAGATAAATAAGGCGGATGATAATTTGCTCAGCGAAATTAAACGAACTGTGGTTTTTATGACCAAATCGCGCGACTTGAGTCAGAAAGCGGCTGCGCAGGATCTGGAGTTTTTTCTCGAACCCTATTGGGATGTAAATAGGCGTCCGGTGAAAACGCAGGCCGAAGATACTGCCTTTGAACGGGCAGTTGAAATTTTTTTGGGCGAGTTGGAACTCACCCCTCCCAAGCGGGATGGCGGCATTCCGATTCCACCCAATATAAAGCTGTTTGAAATTTCGAACGGGCTGTTGAAATTCCATGGGGCGAGTTTGAACTCACCCCTCCCAAGCGGGATGGCGGCATTCCAATTCCACCTTTGATAATACTCGTTGGCATTCCAATTCCACCAAATAATTACCAAATAATCACGCAATATCTCAACTATTTACCTATCCGGAAAAAACATCGTTCCTTTCCATTCCCACCAATTTCGTACAAGCCCTGCTACTACAGGGTTGTCCAGTGTATAGTTTATGGCGTTATAAAGATGAAGATCATCCCGGATGGTAGTGTCGTAACTTTCGCGTTGCCATACAGTGCCTTTTGTGTGCTCCGAACAGTTTAGCTGATTGGCACTAAACCGCTTCACCGATTGAAGTATGTCTTGCAGATAGACCGGTTTACCTTCTTCGTCTTTTTCGAATGTTCTGAAAACCCAATGAACATGATTGGGCATTACGCATATTGCATAATTCTCGATTCGTTTGTTGTCCCAAAAACAAAGAGCATCTAATACTATGCGGGTATTCTCTGCTTTTGATAAGTCGATAGTGAATTTTGTTTGAAGATGTAGTAAATCATCAAAAGCCTTCATGTATTTCTTTCGGACTTTTGAAAATTCGATACGTAGTTCGCGAATTGCTTTTTCTTCCGCTTTGTTATTCTTCAGAAAGTCTATTTGTGAATGCAACTGCTTTAGCTGGATGGAATAATTTTCCAGCGCTTTGGGTGGCACGGCATTTTTTAAACACCACGTTACGAAATAAGCCTGTCCTGCTTGCTGGAAATGGGGCAAATGCTGACGGTATGATTCTTTCTTTTCCATAATGAAAGAGTCTGGTGTTATTTCGTTGAAATTATTTTGGGGTGAGTTGGAACTCACCCCTCCCGAGTGGACGGGAGGGTGAAATTCCAATTTCACCAAGGATAAAACTCGTTAAATTTTCAAACGGGATGGTGGAATTCCAATTCCACCAATTTCAAATCTAAAAAGGCGATATCAAAATAGCGTCAACTGTCCTGTAATATCGTCGATAACTTTACTATTATCCACTATTTCATCGGGCAGTACCGAATCGTTTTTTACTGTTTCGGCATTGTTGGCTTTTGGTTCTTTCTCCGGTTTTTCTTTCGGAGTTTCTGTTTTTGTAGGTGCCGGATCGGTAGGCTTTGGTGTATTGTTGTCTACAGGCAATTCTTCACCATCTTCCTCATCGTTTCCACCTCCGTTTTCATCTTCAGTAGGAGTTTCCTCTTTCTTTTTGAATCTTACCGGGTCCAGTTCATTGATAGTTTCCACTTCGAATGTTGTAAGCCTTTTGCCCTTTGCTTTGTAGCTTTTCACGCCGATAAATTCGTCGGCATCCACCACCAGTGCTTCGCGGTATGCATCGTTGCCACCCATTACCACTTCAAAGCGGGGATAATCAGCATCGCTCATCAGCATCAGACGCGAGTCGGCATGGTCGCCCAAAAAGCTTTGCGGTTTGGCCGATGCCTCCAGCTGAAAACGTTTCAGGTAGTAGAACTTTTGCTCGGCATCCCACAGTGCCACCGACCAGGTTTTGTGCGGATCGAATTTTTCGATTACCAATATGTCTTTGTCGTAATGGTTGTTCAGGTCGAAATTGCTGGTGTAGAAATTTCCTTTGCTCGATACCACCAAAATCAAATCGTCGCTTTGGAACTCGCCCAAGTGCTCGCCGCGGTTGTCGTAGTTCAGGCGCAGTACATCGCGGTCGAACCAAACCTGACGTCCGCCCAGTGTAGAACCTCCTTTTTGCTTCAATGCTATTTTATGAATATCATTTTTAGTCAGAATATTCCCCATCGACTGGCGGCCTTTGATGGCAATGTCGCTAAAGTCTTTTTCGAAAACAATTTTGAACAAGCGTGGTTTCGGTTTCAGCGTTACGCGTATCACTTCGGCTTCGGCGTTTGGGTTCGAGGTGAAATAAATCACCTTTGATCCGGCTGTTCCTTGCGTGATGTCATATTCTTTGTCACGCGTAATGCCGTTCACAGCAAAACGTTTAATGTAATACGGTCCGGTTTTTCCGTCGCGATACACGGCATTATAAATGGTTCGCTTATCGTTTTTCTTGAATACATCCAGGTGCAGAATGTTTTTCCCAGCAAAAATTTTGTCGGCCACCTTCACGATCTTATATTTTCCATCTTTGAAGAATATGATAATATCGTCAATATCCGAACAGTTGCATACAAATTCATCTTTACGCAGCGATGTTCCGATAAATCCCTCTTCGTAATTCACGTAGAGCTTTTCGTTGGCTTCCACCACCTTCGAGGCCACGATGGTTTCGAAGTTGCGTATCTCGGTGCGACGAGGATAGTCTTTACCGTATTTAGCTTTTAGTCCTTCGTACCAGGCAATGGTGAAATCTACCAGATGAGCCAGGTTAAAGTCTATTTCGTCTATTTTTTTCTGAATGGCAATCAGCGTATCATTGGCTTTGTCCGAGTCAAACTTGGTGATACGCATCATCTTTATTTCAAGTAATTTCAAAAAGTCCTCGCGGGTAATTTCGCGGATAAAATCTTTCTTGAACGGCTCCAGTCGTTGGTCGATGTGTGCAATAACCTGATCTTGGGATGTGCTATCTTCGAAACCTTTGTCTTTGTAAATGCGGTTTTCGATAAATATCTTTTCCAGCGAAGTGAAGAACAGTTGTTCCTGTAGCTCTCTTTTTTGAATCTCCAGTTCAGCCTGCAGCAGGTCCATAGTGTGTTGGCAGCTGATTCGCAACATCTCACTCACACCCAAAAAGCGTGGTTTGTTGTCGTGAATCACACAGCAGTTAGGCGAAATGCTCAGCTCGCAATCGGTAAAAGCATACAAGGCATCAATCGTTTTGTCGGATGATGATCCGGCCAACAGGTGTACCAGAATTTCTACGTTGGCAGAAGTGTTATCGTCTACTTTTCGGATCTTTATTTTACCTTTATCGCTTGCACGGATAATAGATTCGATCAGCTTGGAAGTATTTGTTCCAAATGGAATTTCGGTTATAGACAGTGTCTTGTTGTCTACCTTGCCTATCTTAGCACGAATCTTTACTGCGCCTCCACGTTCACCGTCATTATAACGACTGACGTCGATGGAACCGCCGGTTTGGAAATCGGGAAACAGCACAAACTCTTCACCACGTAAGTGTGCCACGCAAGCATCGGCCAGTTCGTTGAAGTTGTGCGGAAGAATCTTCGAATTCAACCCTACGGCAATACCCTCAACACCCTGCGTTAGAAGCAATGGAAATTTTACAGGCAAAGTAACCGGTTCTTTGTTTCTTCCGTCGTAGGACGACCGCCATTCGGTCGTTTTGGGATTAAAGACCGTTTCGAGTGCAAACTTCGACAAACGCGCTTCAATGTAACGGGGAGCGGCGGCACCGTCGCCCGTAAGTATATTTCCCCAGTTTCCCTGGCAGTCAATCAATAAATCTTTTTGTCCCAATTGTACCAATGCATCACCAATAGAGGCATCACCGTGTGGGTGAAACTGCATGGTGTGCCCCACGATATTCGCTACTTTGTTGTATCGACCATCGTCCAGTCGTTTCATCGAATGGAGAATACGGCGCTGAACCGGTTTAAGTCCGTCGTAAATGTCGGGCACAGCGCGTTCCAGAATTACGTATGATGCATAATCCAGAAACCAGTTTTGATACATGCCCGATAAGTGATGCTTTACTGCGTCGGCACTAATCTTTGGAACTTTATAGTTTGAATGTGCAGCAGATTCAGCATCGTTCACGATTTCTTCGGCTGCGCCTGTCGTTTCGTTTTCTTCGCTTTCCGCGTCAATTATTTCGTCTGTGCTCATATAGTTAGTTACAAGAAATTAGTTACAAGTTACAAGGTTCTCGAAGCAGGCTCCCGATTAGCGGAATACATAGAGCTTATATTCTCTAAAACTGCCTGTTTCAATAGTATTTTTCTATTTCAATCGACAAAAATACAAAAAAAATAGTAACTTTGCAGCTCTTTTTTGTCGGCAATTTCAAACGAAATTTGTCTTTTCCTTTAAAACTTGTAACTCGTAACTCGTAACTAAATAGTATGGCTTCACAAGAAGATGTTTTTAAAAAATTGATTGCACACTGCAAGGAATACGGTTTTGTATTTCCGTCGAGCGAAATTTATGATGGACTGGGTGCTGTCTATGACTATGGTCAGAATGGTGTTGAACTGAAAAATAACATCAAAAAATATTGGTGGGACAGTATGGTGCTGCTTCACGAAAATGTAGTAGGTCTTGATGCTGCCATTTTTATGCACCCCACTACCTGGAAAGCTTCCGGTCACGTAGATGCATTTAATGATCCGTTGATTGACAACAAAGACAGTAAAAAGCGCTATCGTGCAGATGTACTTATTGAAGATTTGCTGGCCAAGTACGATGATAAAATCAACAAAGAAGTTGAAAAAGCCGCAAAGCGTTTTGGTGCAAGTTTTGACGAAGCTGTCTTTCGTACAACTAACGAACGCGTGATAGAACACCAGGCAAAACGTGATGAAATTCATGGACGTTTTGTAAAGGCATTGAATGATAATGATCTTGTAGAGCTAAAAGCAATTATTGAAGATTACGAAGTGGTTTGTCCGGTAAGCGGAACACGCAACTGGACGGATGTTCGTCAATTTAATCTGATGTTTTCTACCGAAATGGGCTCAACTTCTGAAGGCGCAATGAAAATATACCTTCGTCCTGAAACGGCTCAGGGAATTTTTGTCAACTATCTGAATGTTCAGAAAACGGGACGTATGAAAATTCCTTTTGGAATTTGCCAGATAGGTAAAGCTTTCCGTAACGAAATTGTTGCCCGTCAGTTTATTTTCCGTATGCGCGAATTTGAACAAATGGAAATGCAGTTTTTTGTTCGTCCGGGCGAAGAAATGAAATGGTTCGAACACTGGAAAGAATTCCGCTTGAAATGGCACAAAGCTCTTGGGCTGGGTGATCAAAAATATCGCTTCCACGATCATGATAAATTGGCACATTATGCCAATGCCGCTACCGATATTGAATTTGAAATGCCGTTTGGGTTCAAAGAAGTAGAAGGAATTCATTCGCGTACCGATTTCGATTTAAGCAGTCACGAAAAATTCTCGGGTAAAAATATCAAATATTTTGATCCTGAAATTAATCAATCATACACTCCATACGTTATCGAAACATCGATTGGTGTGGATCGTACGTTTTTATCAATCATGGCTGCTTCGTACAACGAAGAAACGCTTGAAAATGGTGAAACCCGCGTGGTGTTGAATTTGCCTCCGGTATTGGCTCCGATAAAAGCTTGTATTATGCCGTTGGTAAAAAAAGACGGTCTGCCCGAAAAAGCACGTGAGATAATAAACGAATTGAAGTTCGATTTCAAATGTGGATACGATGAAAAAGACTCTATTGGAAAACGTTATCGTCGTCAGGATGCTATCGGAACTCCATTCTGTATTACGGTAGATCATCAAACTCCCGAAGATAATACGGTAACTATTCGTTATCGCGATACCATGTTGCAGGAACGCGTTGCCGTTTCTGATTTGCACAAAATCATCGGTGATTTGGTGAATATGAAAAACTTGTTTAAGAAAATTGTAGGGTAATATATCCAACAATCTTATTGATATGCAGGCGGAGCGACTCAGAGTTGCTTCGCCTGTTTTTTATCAGGATTCTTTATGTAATTATTAGACTAAACTAAAAACAGCAAAGCAGCTACTCGTTGCCGAATAGCTGCTCCTGATTTTAAATTCTGAATATAGAGTAGATTACTCTTCTTCTTTTTTAGTGGCTTCGTATTCTTTCAGTAATTTATCCTGAATGTCCATCGGAACTAATTCGTAACTGGCAAATTTCATGGTGAACGAAGCACGTCCACCAGTGAGTGAGCTCAGTGTAGTGGAATAACTACCCAATTCTTTTAATGGAATTTTTGCCGTTAGTTTTTCGTAGCCTTTTTCGCTTTCCATGCCCAAAATGATAGCGCGGCGTCCCTGCAAGTCACTCATTACATCGCCTAAACGATCAGAAGGTGCCTGAACGATGACATCGTAAATAGGTTCGAGTAATTTAGGTCCGGCTTCTTTAAATGCTTGAGCAAATGCATTACGTCCGGCGAGCCGGAACGAAATTTCATTAGAGTCAACCGGATGCATCTTTCCGTCGTACACAATTACGCGGACGTCTCGGGCATAGGAGCCGGTAAGCGGACCTTGCTCCATCCGATCCATAATCCCTTTCATAATAGCCGGCAGGAAGCGGAGATCGATAGCTCCACCCACGATACTATTGATAAGAACCAACTTGCCTCCCCATTCCAGATTAATTGTCTGCGTATCCCGGTTACTGATCTTGTATTCCTGGCCATTAAACCGGAACGTGTCGGGAGCTGGCATTCCTTCGTAGTAAGGCTCAATAATCATGTGTACCTCACCAAATTGTCCGGAACCTCCCGACTGTTTTTTGTGACGGTAATCGGCACGCGCATTTTTAGTGATCGTTTCGCGGTAAGGAATGCGTGGCTCTTTAAATTCGATGAGTATTTTATCATTATTCTCAACACGCCATTTTAAGGTGCGGAGGTGGAATTCTCCCTGTCCGTACAAGATGGTTTGTTTTAATTCTTTTGATTGTTCTATTACCCAGGTTGGATCTTCTTCGTGCATGCGCGTCAGAATTTCGTTGAGTTTTTCTTCGTCGGCTTCCGATTTAGCTTTGATGGCGCGGCGGTAACGTGGTTCGGGATATTTGATTTCTTTGAAATCATATTCGCAACCTTTTGTGTTAAGCGTGTTGCCGGTACGTGTGTCTTTTAGTTTTACTGTTGCGCCAATATCGCCTGCTACTATTTCGTCTACCTTGGTTCTGATCTGTCCGGCAACCGAGAAGATCTGACTGATACGTTCTTTCGAACTCCGGTCAATATTTGTAAGATCGTCGCCTTCTTTTAATTTTCCACTCATCACTTTGAAATACGAAACTTCACCAATGTGTGGCTCTATACTTGTTTTGAATACGTAAATACTGGTGGGGCCGTTAGCATCAGGAGCAATCTGGTGTCCATCGGCAGTCTGCGGTTTCTCGGTTTGACTAACGCTTGGCGATACATTATTGACAAACTCCATCAAGCGACGTACGCACATATCTTTGCCGGCGCATACGCAGAATACCGGAAACATGTCGCGGTGTATTAGTCCTTTGCGAATGCCTACGCGCATTTCGTCTTCGGTAAGGGAACCCTGATCGAAAAATTTTTCCATCAGTTCTTCATCATGTTCGGCAGCTGCTTCTACCAGCGTATTGTGTAAGTCTTGTGCTTTTTCTATTTCTTCGTTCGGAATTTCCAGTACTTCGGGAACACCTCCTTCGGGTTTCCATTTATACATTTTCATTTTCAAAACATCCACTACGGCATTAAATTGAGGACCAACACTGATAGGGTACTGGATCTGGACAACTTTATTTCCAAAATTCTCTTTGAGTTGTTCCAGACTCCGATCAAAATCAGCTTTTTCCTGATCAAGATGGTTGGCTACAAAGATGACCGGTTTATTAAACCGTTCCGTATAACGGAAGTGATTGTTAGTTCCGACTTCCACACCATATTGTGTGTTGAGCAGAATAAGAGCAGTATCGGTTACATTGAGTGAGGTTACTGCACCACCGATAAAGTCGTCGGAACCCGGGCAGTCGATAAAGTTTAGTTTTTTGTCCTGCCATTCGGTCTGAATGATTGTGGAAAAAACGGAATAACCATAGTCTTTTTCCACGGGGAAATAATCAGATACTGTGTTTTGACCCAAAATAGAGCCTCTACGTTTTATAACTCCACTCTCGTAAAGCATAGCTTCCACAAGAGTGGTTTTCCCTGAGCCGGAGCTTCCCAGCAATGAAATGTTTTTAATTTCATTCGATTGATATACTTTCATATTGTATTAAAATTAGAAGAATTAATACTAAAAAATAAGGTGTTTTTTTATAATGAAAAATCGTATGGCAATGTATGAAATCTCTATTAAAATTGTATTTCTATTTTGTATGTTTTACAACAGAAAATTTAGTGAAAAATATGGGGATTTGAATAAAAGTTGATAGTTGTGCAATTGATAGCCTTTATGAATGGTTATTGTTGAGATGAAAAACTGATGTAACGAAGTATTATATTTATAGGGTAGGTATACTGTTTGACTGCAGATGACAGCTATTGATGGTCGGTTATTTTTTAAGGTGAAGCATTTCTTTTGTTTCGTTGAGAAATTCCGGCGATTTTCTCAAAAAATAAAGAGCCACAAGTAAGCAAATAACCAGTATTGCTCCGAATACAGCAAAGCTGTTCTCGGAGGTAAAGTAAGTGGTGAGAAAGAAAAATAAAGTGCCGAGCAGAACGAAAATAAAAGTAACCAGGTTGAGGTATCCGATCATATCGCCGAGTTTGCGATCTAAATTCGCATTTTGCAGCATCGATAAACATGGAATCTGAAATATACCACCCATAAATGCCACACTGAATACGCAAAAGATAAATAGTGGTAAGCTTATGTAGAAAAGGCTAAGTACGAAGAATAGTACGCTCATACTAAGTATTCCGATCAGAATAAGCCCTTTTTTTACCTGTGTGCCGGATATTTTACCGGCTGACCAACAGCCCAGAGCTATGCCAATAGCAGCGCAAGCCATAATCAAACCAGTAGTAGTATTGGATGTGTGATAAACCTGTTTGCAATGAATAACCAGATTCATTTGCAACATACCACCAATAAGCCAGAGGGCTGATGCTCCGAGTACGGCACTGTTCACATTTTTATGTTGGCGCGCGAATCGGAATGAATCTAACAAAAATCGAAAGGGATTTAGGGTTCCGATTTCTTCCTTATTCTCCGGTAGTTCCTTCGCTCTGATTAATTTGGTGACCATATAACCCGATACGGCCAATCCTATAAACAGTCCGAAAACGATCCATTGGTTATATGTGTCGGAAATGATGGAGGCAGTAACTGTTCCAATAAGAATGCCCAAAAAGGCCATCATTTCGAATACGCCGCTTCCGTACGAAACCCCTTGTTCGCCTCCAATATCACGGATTAAACTGTATTTAGATGGAGAATAAAGACAACTCAATATTCCCATAAATAGTACTGCCACTACGGCGAGTATGACCCAATGATAGTAGAATGCCAGGCAGGCGGCTATCAATACGGGAATTTCAAGAAGCTTACAAATTCTAAAAACAGATTTTTTAGAGTAAATAACGGCAAATCGACCGGCAAGAGGAGACAGAAACAGGTATGGAATGACTAATGATGCCGATACAATGGAAATTAGTTGAGACTGAGTCATCCACCCGGGTAACGCCCATCCAACCGAGATAAAGATGATGCAATGTTTCAGAAAATTGTCGTTATATACACCTAAGAAATTGCTAAGAAATAAAGGTGTCCATTTGCTTCGGAGTACTTGCATCGGTTTGGCTGTCGTTTAATTAGTGTTTTCTCAATGAAAAAATAAAACTGAGTCCACCCGTGGGGACGCTTTTGGCTGAGATGTTTCCGCGATGGTGCAGCACTGCATTTTTTACAATAGCCAATCCGAGTCCGGTACCACCCATTTTCCGACTGCGCCCTTTATCTACGCGGTAGAACCGTTCAAACAGGCGACTTAAATGCTCTTCGGGTACACCGATTCCATTGTCGCTGAATGAAAAATAGAAGAACAGATCATCTTCCCGGTAGCAATTGATGTCGATGGTTAGTTTTTCGCCCCCGTAGGCTAATGCGTTATCCATTAAATTTCGAAAGATAGAATAGATGAGCGAACGATTGCCCATGATGGGTAAATCGGGTTTGAAATTGCTCTGTACGGTACATTTTTTTTGTTCTATTTGCAAATGAACATCATTCAGTACATCCGAAATGATTTCGGAGATGTTGCAGGACTCTTTCTCAAACAATCGCTTGCCTTCATCAATTTTATTGAGTGTGGAAATGTCCTGAAGTAAGTCGCGTAACCGTTGCGCTTGTTGAAACGAGCGTTCAATAAAAAAGCGTTGCCGTTGCTGATCCAAATCAGGATTTTCAAGAATACTTTCCATATATCCCAAAATACTGCTTACGGGCGTTTTCAACTCGTGCGATATGTTTTGGGTGAGGTGGCGTTTCAACTCATTTTCATGTTCCTGAGTGGAAATATCATTCATTGAAATTTCGAATGTACTATCTTGAAAAACAATACATTGAACTGCAAAAACGTGACCTCCTTTTTCTACGGTGAGTCGTTTCCGTTTAAGTTCGTTGTTTTTGAGACTTTGGTCGATAAATTCGTTTATTTCACTAAATTCAGGCAGGCTGAATATTTCGTCCGAACTTTTGCACTGGCTGTCGGACAGAATATTGGTATATTGAATGAAATGCGTGTTAGCCAGAATTTCTTTTTTTTCTGACGAAAAAATACCAAGTCCTTCCTGCGAAATCTGTAGATGTTTTATCAGTTTCTCGCGCTCTTTGTATACGTCGTCTTTTGTAAGGAAGAGTAGTCTGTACAGTTCAACTATATTTTTACTAATCTCACCCAGTTCGTCATTTGGAAATTCTATTTCGTAATCGGGCGTCTCTCCCTTTTCTGCCCGTTGGGTAAAAATGCGCAAGCGATCGATAGATTTTGTGAAGTTTCGGGATATGAAATAGAGTACTACACCGGCTATGATTAGTACAAACAGCATGAAATACATAAAGAATGTATTGGCCTTGAGTGTACTGATAAGACTTACGTTGTAAGGTAACGCACTACGAACATAATTATTGGGGAAGTGATGTGCCAGGTAATAGTAATCTTTTCCTGTAGAGGCAGAATGCCTGATGGCTTGTCCGTTACTGTTTAAGTGAGCCGTTACAATTTCCGGACGATTCAGATGATTGCTTAGCGTTGTTCCTTTTTTGACCGATGAATCGAAAGTTACAACTCCCAACGTATCTACAACTGTTACACGCAATGTACTGTCAGGGAATAAATGCACGTATTCCTCCAGCATATCCCAGCTTGGTTTACGCTCCTGAATAAACCGGTGGATTGTAAAATTATAGGTGGTGAGTTGCTGATCGAGCTGCTCGGTGCGAAATTCTTTTTCGCGTTGATACTGAAAGAAGCAGATAATGACCAGCATCAACAGAAAGGTACTGAAAAAATAAAAGAAAAGCCGGCGGTTAAGAGTCATAATGTATAATAAGCCCTGGTCATTAAAGGGGAATTAAAGAACCCCCAACCCTATAGGGGGAGTTCAGATTGGATTTATATTGAATAGTTACAAGTAAATAGTTACGAGTTACTAGGTTGTTAATAATTAAAAGAAAAAACAAATGCAGTTCCCCTTTCGGGATTAGGGCTTATCTGTGTTCTATTCTTCGAAGCAATAACCGTATCCAAGCCGGGTAACGATGTTTTTTCCGTACGGACCAATTTTCTTTCGAAGTCGGGTGATGTTTACATCAATAGTCCGGTCGAGAACAATTACCTCGTCGCTCCACACGCGGTTAAGCATTTCGTCGCGCGAGAATACACGATTTTTGTTTTCTAAAAAAAGTTTCAGTATTTCAAATTCTTTTTTTGTGAAGGCTAATTCGACACCTCCAAGAGATACTTTTTTGTTTTCCAACGACATTTCGAGTGTTTCGTAACTCAATTGGCGGGCAGGGGCAGCCTCTTGCTTGCTGGGGTCAACGCGACGGATGACTGCTTTGACGCGGGCCAATACTTCGCGAATGGAAAATGGCTTGGAAATATAATCGTCGGCACCAATATTAAAACCCGTGAGCCGATCGGTTTCCGAGTCTTTAGCTGTCAGAAAGATGATCGGAATAGCTACATTTTTTGGATTTTCGCGTAGTATCCGGGCCATTTTAAATCCCGATACTTCACCCATCATCACATCGAGCAATAACAGGTTATAAACACTGATGTCTTTTTTTAAAGCTTCTTCGGCTGAGTAAGCCACGTCTACCAGATAACCCTCGGTTTCAAGATTAAATTGAAGAATTTCGCATAAGTCTTCTTCGTCGTCAACTACCAAAATACGATATGGATTCATACTTTTATTTGATTAAAATTATGTTACAAAGAAACTATTTTGTTATTTCGTTATCGTGAAATATGTATTACAAAGATATGACAAAATTTTATTTTTGTTCCGATTCAACAAAAATTGTTTATTTCATTCGATTTGACAATGAAGGAGCCGTTTTGAAAAGTGTTGTTTTGTTATTTTTGAACTAAGATGGAATATCAATTAATTATCCTTTTTGACACAATTTATTGAATAGATCCGATGGAAAGCCTTGTTGTTATGAGAAAAAGGCATATCAATATGAGTAAAAGACATATTACTATGAGGGAGAGTCATATTAATATGAGGAAAAGTCATATTATTATGAGTAAAAGTCATATTATTATGAGAAAAAGACATATCATTATGAGGAAAAGGCATATTGATATGAGAAAAAGACATATCATTATGGGAAAAAGCCATATCATTATGAGGAAAAGGCATATTGATATGAGAAAAAGACATATCACTATGAGAAAAAGTCATGTCCATGTTGACATCATACATAATCTTTTTTCAGTTTTTTAGTCGGGTGCGCTGTAATTATTTTGCATCAGTAGCCGAGCTTGATATAATACTAAATGCACAAAAAAGAGGAATAAGTGCTGACTTATTCCTCTTTTTTTAGTTTGGAGTGCTGTTTATTTCTTTGGCGCGTGTTTCAGTACTTTAGCATCAATATAGAAAAATATTTCTTCGGCAATATTGCTGCAATGGTCGCCAATCCGTTCTAGTTTGCGTATGGCTGCTATTAGTTGCAGGCATTCAAAAGCACGATCGGGATTTTTTTGAATATAATCGGCCACGATGCGTGCTGCATTGTTGTTTATTTCGTCTACCTGATAGTCTTCGCTGAAAATGGCTGCTGCAAAGTTCGATTTTTCATTTTCAAAAGCATCGAGCCCCTGAGTTAGCATTTTGTTTACTTCGCTGATCATCACCCGCACGTTTGTGTTGGTAATAAGTTCGGCATCTAAAATGACAGATGGATTAGCAATCAACATGCGCGAAATGCCATAAGCAAAATCGGCAATACGTTCCAGATTGGAATTGATTTTAAATACGGCTAACACAAAACGCAAGTCGATAGCTACCGGCTGATGCAGTGCAATGATATTTTCGCACTCACTGTCAATTTTCAATTCATAAGCATCAACCTTTCTTTCTCGCATCGAAACTTTTTGGGCCAATTCTTTATCAAAAGATAAAATGGCTTCACCAGAATTTGAAACCTGGGAAATAACCAGTTTCCACATGTCAATAAGATCATGACGGAGCGATGTTAGTTCTTGTTCTAATTGTCTCATATTTTAATGTCTAATGTTGTAGGTCTAAAGTCACATGCCTTTAGATTTCCGTTGTTTTATATTTGTATAACTAATAACTATTAATATCGCCGGAGGCAAATAACAATTAATATCACGGAGTGTATATCATCCAAATCTTCCGGTTATGTAATTCTGAGTAGAAGTATGTTTTGGATTGGTAAATATCTGAGTTGTTTCGTCGTACTCAATCAATTCACCCAAATACATATACATGGAATTGTCCGAAATTCTGGCTGCCTGTGTCATGTTGTGTGTCACTAAAACAATGGTATAGTTTTGTTTTAAATCAACCAGTAAGTCTTCAATTTTAGCTGTAGCAATGGGGTCGAGTGCCGAAGTAGGCTCGTCAAGCAAAATTACATCGGGTTTAAATGCCAGCGTGCGGGCTATACAAAGTCGTTGTTGCTGACCACCGGACAGAAAGTTTCCTTTTTTGTGCAATGAATTTTTTACTTCTTCCCATAGGGCCACATTTTTCAATGAAGTCTCTACAATTTCATCGCGTTCATCGCGTTTCAGCTTAATACCGTTCAGTTTATATCCGGCAACCACATTTTCGTAAATGCTCAGGGTCGGAAACGGATTGGGACGCTGGAAAACCATTCCCACCTTCCGGCGTAACTTAATGGTCGACATGTCGTAGATGTTTTCATCATACAGCTTGATTTTTCCTTCAGTCGAAATGTTCGGATAGAGTTCATGCATTCTGTTTATAGCTCTCAGCAGAGTTGTTTTTCCACAACCTGAGGGTCCCATAATGGCTGTGATAGCATTTTTCTTTATCGTAGCGCTCACATTTTTCACAGCAAGTTTATCCTTGTCGTAGGCTATTGATAGGTTTTCGATAGATAATATAGAGGGATCAGTATTCATATTTGTTTCGTATATTTTCTTTTGATACTATTTTTGTTTTATAATTGTGCAGTGTGGCACAACAATTAGATTTTTCGTCTTGCACCAATCCATTTGGACAGCAAATTTAATATAAGAACAAATCCCATAAGAAACAGACTGGAACTCCAGATAAGATCCACCATATTAGGATCGTTATAAAATTGCCATATCAATAATGGAACAGCACCTACCGGTTTGGTTATATTCCAGTTGATGGCCGGGTTGCCAAGTGTAGTAAGCATCAGAGGAGCTGTTTCTCCTAAAATTCTGGAGATGGCAAG
>Ga0302166_10000062_pt1 | contig 29137 bp, 16 predicted proteins | sample I_Fen_E3_3_FD_193491 | JGI IMG/M metagenome (GOLD analysis project Ga0302166, IMG submission 193491) | Peat permafrost microbial communities from Stordalen Mire near Abisko, Sweden - I_Fen_E3_3 | ecosystem: Environmental > Terrestrial > Soil > Wetlands > Permafrost | place: Sweden: Abisko... | reverse complement strand
AATGCAATTAAGCATCTTTCCAACATAAGGGGGGGGCATGGTTTCATAAAGCAAAAATCCCATATCTGATTTTTAAACAGATATGGGACAATTTTCAACAATAAAATTTTTTATCGGACAACAATATTTCTTATTCAAACATATTTCTGAAATGCGCAAAAAAATTGCGAGAAGCAGCAGCATTCGGTTTTACATTGTCAGATTTTCCGAGCTTTTCCATTGCACTCTTTTCTTCTTTATTCAGGTTTTCGGGTATATAAACACCAATATTAACAAGCAAGTCGCCTGTTCCGTAACGGTTCACACTAGGTAAGCCTTTTCCACGCAAACGCAATACTTTGCCAGGTTGTGTACCCGGCGCAATAGTTACTTTTACTTTGCCTTCAACAGTTGGAACTTCCACCGAGCCACCCAAAGTGGCCATTGGAACAGTAAGTAGCAAATTATAAATCAAGTCATTCTCGTCACGAATTAATTCCGGATGAGCTTCTTCTTCAACCAAGATCAGCAAATCTCCATTCGCCCCTCCCCTACGTGCTGCATTTCCTTTTCCGCTCATCGAAAGCTGCATGCCTTCCATTACACCTGCAGGAATATTAATAGTAATTACTTCGTCTTCGCGTACAATCCCTTCACCATTACAATGCGTACATTTATCTTTTATAATCTTACCATCACCTCCACAGGTTGGACATTCCACGGCTGTCTGCATCTGACCCAAAATAGTATTCTGCACACGGTTTACACGTCCCTGTCCATTACAAGTGGTACAAGTGGTGGTTGCTGATCCGTTAGCAGCTCCTGAGCCATTACAATGCGAACACGAAACTTGTTTTTTTACTTTGATTTTCTTTTCCACTCCCGAAGCTACTTCAGAAAGGGTAAGCTTTACTTTAACGCGTAAGTCTGAGCCCCGACGGACACGTTGTCCGCCACCGCGCTGACTTCCACCGAAACCTCCAAATCCTCCAAAATGGCCTCCGAATATGTCTCCAAAGTGAGAGAATATGTCATCCATATTCATACCTCCACCACCAAATCCACCTCCGGCAGCACCACCTACTCCTGCATGTCCGTACTGATCATAACGCTGACGTTTGTCAGCATCGCTCAGCACTTCGTAAGCCTCAGCAGCTTCTTTAAAGTTTTCTTCTGATTGTTTGTCACCTGGATTTTTATCGGGGTGAAACTGAATTGCTTTCTTACGATAAGCTTTTTTTATTTCGTCGGCTGAAGCTGTTTTTGACACTCCAAGTATTTCGTAAAAATCTCTTTTGGCCATTTCTTTATTGTGTAATTGATGAATTAAATAGTTTTTGAATCGAAAGTTGAAATTATGCGATAACTAAACAGGTATTTACCCGAGTTATTCTCCAACCACCACTTTCGAAAAGCGAATCACTTTTTCATTCATCGTATATCCTTTCGAAACGCAGTCCACAATTTTACCCTTCAAATCTTCTGTCGGAGCAGGGAAAGTGGTGATTGCTTCATGAAATTCGGTATCGAATACCTGATTCTCTGTAGGAATAGCCTTCACACCATTTTGAAGAAGAAATGCAATGAATTTAGAATAAATCAGATCTACTCCATCTTTTACTGCCTGTACATCTTCAGATGTTTCCATAGCTTTTAGTCCCCGCTCAAAATCATCAACCAATGGTAGCATATCTGCCAACACTTTTTCACTGGCTGTTTTCAATAAATCCATCCGTTCTTTCATTGTACGCTTCCGATAATTATCGAATTCGGCCATCAAACGAAGGTTTTTATCATTCAGTTCAGCACATTTCTGTGCCATCAATTCCATTTCATCAACAATTTGTTCTGCTGCATCATCAGTAGTTGCATTAGTCTGCGTTGTTTCTGTTGTTTCACAGCCATCCTTTACTTCCGGAGTTTCGTCAGTATGCTTTTGTTTCTTCATATTACAGGTAATATTTATTCTTAATTAGTTTATTTCAATTCGATATTTTCAATTTCTTAGATTTGCATCTGCCAACTACATTAAATACAAAGATGACAGCATAACGGAAAGGCTCTGATCTAAACTATGCAAATTCAGAAGCCTTTAGCAATTAAAAGATACTAAGATAAATTGATTTTAAATGCCCTCGATTCAGGACAATAATTCTGCCAAAACACCCGATCTCCATTTTTGGCAGAGATCGGGTGGCAGAATGGCAGAAACAATAAAACACAATCAAATGTCCGGGACAAAATGTACAGAAGCAAGCTCTATCGCGTCAACATAAATTTAAAGCTCACTCCAAAATTAGACGATGAAACCGGATAAGAAGTTGAAATAAGAGGTGTGCTTGATTGTCGGTCATAGAACAGCTGAATATTAAGCTTTGAACTGAATACATAATCAGCTATAACTTTCATCGTGAATAGTTTGTTTCCACTCGACGTTTGTGTTATATCTTCTTCCACCTTGCGCAGCAAGGTTTTAATATCCTTGTATGAAAAATCGGCACTCAACTTCAAATCATTTTTGACTTTTGTTTGTTTGTCATTTTTCAACCTCAAAATAACATCAAAATCTTTCAGCAAATAACCAACTCCAATAACATATTCATTACTTCCCGTTTCAATTAATTGCGTACTCGAAAGATTCAGCACCAGGGTCCGTTGTTTTCTAAATTCCACTTTACCCGTCATGCTGTTTTTCATTGCAACATTAACACCTAGCAAGGGAACAAATTGCTCCGTCAGCGATACATCAGAAATATCATAGGCTGTAGATGGAATAGCTTTGTTTACATCTTGAACATCGCTAATATATCCATACGCCGAATTATCACCATTAGCTCCTACCCAGGTTGAAAAAGAAGTATAAGAACCTATACTGTATTTGCAAGTGTAAGCATGAGTAAGACTAACCGATTTAAAGTGATCTTTCACCCACGGGATATTAGATAATCCATCGTAACTTACGCGCCAGTTAGGCAAAATGCTCAACAACGAAAGAAATGGATTAGTCGATACAGAGTTCGCATCGCGCCCGGTATAAGCAGATAAAAAGGCAGGAATCAACACATCCGCAGAATTTATCGTATATTCACCTCTAGTTCTATCATATTTTTGTCCTGCCAAACCTGAGTTTATATTATTTCTGAAAGACGCGTTATCAGGATAATAAGTTCCGACCAAATTTGCATTTAGTCGATTAGCAATTATCTGGCGATTAGCCAAAAACTTCGTAAATAACTCCGAATTATAATTATTCTTTGCAGTACCCATTGATTTAAATGATGTGCCCAATGCCATAAGACTAATACTATAGCTTCCACTATAAGTTTGAGGCATAGTCGAAAACATATACTGCGTACTGGTATTTTTCGCTTCGTAGCGTTTAGCATTTAAGTCTATCTTAAAGCCCGGGATAGGCTCTAAAGACACTTTCAGATCAAGATCGGATGTAAAAGCATAGGTAGAAGGCGTTACCACCGAATCATTCATCACCAGCCAGTCTTTATTAATATGTTTAATGGTATTAGCATCAGTAAACCCAAAAACAAAATCGAGCCCAGGAGCAGAAGTTCCATTGACAGTTTCCAGTCCCATAAATTTAGGTTCATACTTAAATCCGGGCAAAACCATACTATTCGACTGATGATAGGTAAATGAAGCGCGTCGCACCATCATCAGAGTCCGAGCTACAAAATCAATAGTTGATTTTGCATCAGACTGAACATTCGGATCTAAAGTTGTCAGCGTAAGAAGTACACTATCAGCCTTTGTTCCCGATAAGATTTCAATCGTTGTTGCATTTTTCACTTTATAATTTACCGGCAGCAATTTGCCTTTTTTATCCATTGCCGACAGTTTCAGCTTTTCACTCCCCAGCCGATGATTTATTATAAGAGTCTTATTTTTTTCTATGCTCACATTCTGAGTATAAATTTTCGGCTGAAATTTCGGTCTACTCTGATTAGCTGCCTGACTAGCAAACCGTCGGTTTACATCTTTCAGGTATTTGGATTTATTATATAAAGTCTCAAAATTAAATTGTCCGTCTAGTTGCCAGGCTCCAAGGCTAGTGGCAATATTTCCTACACTGGTACCATTTTCCGAAGATGCCGTCCGATTCCAACTATAATTTGAATTATAAGTCACCGTCGAATTAATCCAGTCCAACATAGGAAACTTATCAAGAGGCAATCTCCACGATGCTGTAAAAACCTGTTGATAAGAATATGGAACCCCTAACTTTTTTATATTCGACCAAACCGAATCACGCCACGATTCATAATGCTCCTTGCCCATTTCCGGTGTATAATAAGGTTCAATTATACTTGCATTCATCGCTGTTTGCAGGCTAAGCTTTATCGATCGAGTCAGATCATAAACAATATTAAACTGACGGTTCCACATAAAATCACGACTTGAAGTCAAACCAACATTTCCAGAAGAAGCTCCTGTCAGATCGCGCAATTTTACTTGAGAATATTGCCGATCCATATTAGAACTCATATTTATGGAACTCGGTAAATAATTGAAATTAAAATCCTTGATTAATTTCAAAACAGGACTATTCAGTACTTTTACTTTTTTAAATGGCTCAACCGGCTGGGGACTAAAAGAAAAACTATAGTCGACAGAGGCTTTCTGATCCTTAATCAAATTTTGTTCTATTTCCGGACTATGCTCATTAGACTCGGTATAAGCATAATTTACAGTCACATTAGCAGGATCATAGAACTGTGGTGTCTTGCTTTTGACATTCAGCTTTGCTCCGGTTATATTAAAACTCTTAGTCGTAGTAACTGTCTGAGACAATAACTTTAGTGAATCTTTAGCTGATTGTTTTTTTAAACTATTCAGAGCATCGGATAGCGAAATATCCTGATCCATCGGATTGTATTTCGGAGACAATGTTTCATTTGAATAAGAGAAGTAAGCTGGAATCTTCAATTTCGCCTTTTCCGGCAAGAAGCGTCCTAACTCCATAGAAGTGGCTAGATTCATTTGATACAAATCATCCAATCGTCGATTGGTTACGTTACTCTCAATACCTCCATATCCGGCAGTTTCAACCCGTCCGGACAAATTTATTGTCCCAACATCGGATAATCCTACAGCCAAATTGGCCATAGCCGCCCAGCCCCCTGATTCATCAAATTGCGACATACGCAATTCGTTTACCCAAATTTCCCCTGACTTTGTAGAATTGGACACATTTCGAACTCCAATCATTATGTTTTCAACATCCGATATTGTAGGGTTTCCAAAAACCGTAATTTTGTTCAACGGTTTATCCGGATCATACACTACATACGGAATTAAATTTGAAACATTGGGCGTATTACTTTGCTTGGCTACATTACGCTTCAATTTGGCATTAGTCAGTACTGAAAATGAGAAATCAAACATATTTTCCGGATACCAAACGATCTGTTGATCGCTAAGTTTATTTCCGGAATAAATTCCAGAAGGCGTCAGTCGTAATGGAATTTCATACTCATAATAATTATTAACTAAATCAGTACCTAACCGAATAAAACAAGTCAATTCACCATCTTTCAATTTAGAAGCATCATCCGTCAATTTTTCAGCATGAACAAACATCTGCAAACGTTTATATTGACGCATATCATAGGATGTGTTCTTATACACCCCTTTAGCATCAGTCGGAGCTAAATCATTTACTCGTAGAACCATTGATTGTTCATTTTGCTCTATTAGCTGAGGCTGACCCGGATCAGTTTGACGCGTTACGCCCGGAGGTAAAATATAATTCACCGGAGAACGATTTCCATTTTCTTCTATATTCACAGCCTGAACATCCAACGAGCCCGATGAAACTGGTGCGGCAGTACTACCGATTGCATGTAATGATTTAGTATAATTGCGCCATTCACCACGAACCAAATCGAGCGTAGCCAAACGCAAATGAGCCTCTTTATCAAAGTTTGTCATGAACATCCGAATAAACCGTATAGATTTAAAATTACGGATACTACCGACTTTATCATCGTAGTTTCTAATTGGAATTTTAAACTGATACCAGGTAACTTTATCTTTACCTCCATTTTTGGCATCTATCTCATTTGTAATAGCGTCAGTTATATAATTTGACCCCACCTTCATTTCATTCTTATTAATCTTAATACGATACTGATAATATTTTTCATATTCATTCATCGTATTATCACCATTGATATCTTCACCATCAGGAATAGAAGTGGCCGAAGTGGCATACGACTCCGTTACATTAGTAGCATCAGGAGAGTTACCATCTGGTCCGTTAAAGTGTTTATAACGCTCAAGAATGCCTAATTGCTTATTATCATAATCGGACCCTCTATAAAAATGATAGTTATCTCCTGCAGGATCACGTAAAGGTGAAAATTCGTCATCATTCATCTTTGCTAATGCATCTGGTGACAGCTTTGCTTTTATCCCGGTCACATAGTCATGATAGGTCGGAAAAATAAACTCATCATCTGTAGAAAGACCATCCAAACCCACATCCTGATTTTTTCGAGCCCCATCAGTATTGTCAAAAGCATTAACTGTTGACTGAGTTTTTGGAACCCGTCCCCACTTAGTCGTTTCAACTTTAGTAGCATCGCCATCGGCAGGTAATCCATTTTCAAAAAACTTCTTTCCATCTTTCAATACATCTTCACTGATATCGCCCAAATTAAAGTAGAGTTCACCGCTTTTATTTGAATCCATACCTCCATTTACATACGGATCCATCATCCAGAATTCTATATACTCTATATTGGAAGTTTCAAAATCGGATGCATCAAGCTTTCGCATAATTCCACCCCATCGATTGGTTGGATTTGTCAATGTTCCATCTGAATTAAGTCCATTAACATCCAAATTGTACGGTCCACGCTCTGTTGGATAAAAGGATAAATTCAAAACTGAAATACGAGAAGATTCTGTAGCCAGAGTTTTCTTATTTGGGAAAATTTCTTGTTCCAGAATATTCCGGGTAAGATGATTATATTTTAAATCCGGATCATTCCTTATGTAATCTGGATTTGAATGACTTGTAGAATTATTAAAAATAGGATCAATTGTATACCAAGAAAACAAAGATCTGTTTTTACCATACTGTATATCATTACTTAATTTTGCCTCTGGAAAATAAGATGGAGTACTTGCCAGATACCAACTGGTTGGAAAATGGATGTCAATAGAAGTTTGAGTGGATTCGAAATCATCAATATAAGCCAATCCTGCAGAGCCGATTACACTGGAGTGACCCGGAATTAATTGAGCGAATTCAGCATTTAGGGCAATGGTTGACGGTTTAGTTGCATTTACAAAAGGTAAAACATTCAACATGTTTGTAAGTCCCTGCGATTCGGTTCTCCACGAAGTATTTAATCCCCATATCGTATTTGATATAGGTTCATTTCCCGTATTAACCTTCGTTGTTAATGGAGATTCGGAAAGATGCATAATCGTTCCACCCAAACTGAAGTCTTTATTGAATTTGTATTCCAAATGCGTGCCTACCAAAGTTTTTCGCTGCATACTAAAGGTAGATTGATTTTCCAATTTCACATCAATGTTTGTTCCAGCTGCAATGATAGATTTATTCAGAATGGTCACGGTTCCCATTGTATAATCAACTGTGTAATCAGTATTTTCAACCAGAGTTGTTCCTCCCGCAGTGACTGTTACCGAACCACGGGGCACATTCATTGCATTCAGCTTGATTTCAGTTCCGGACGATCCTTTATATTCACCCACCAACCGAAATTTATTTTTCTCACTGAATTGCTGAGCAGCTACTAAAGTTGAATCATACAGTTCCTGATATACATAGCGATCGGCTATAGAACTATTCCCAATTTTGGCATTTAAATGCGAACCAAATGGTTCCAGAACAGGAAAGAAAATACGCCCGGTGGACGGCTGAACTGTATAGCCCTCAACATAATCAAATTTTCCATCGGGCACAGCAGCATTCTTCGTATCCAACCGGTCAAGATTCATCACGCGTAATAACAATGTATTTTTGATATTACCTTCGGTTATATACTGCATTTCAGTACCAATAGAATCACTTTGATATACAACATTCAATTTAAAATTAGTAGATTGAAGTTGAAGAGCACCTAAATCATACACGTTCTTCATCATTAATTTCCAGGATGCTAACAGAGGAGATTGAGTTGTCCCTTTCAAAAGCTTTATGACTAATGCTTTAGGAGCAGTAACGGCATCAGTAGAAAATTCACCTACCTGATAAACCTGACCTTTGTACGTGTACTCATAGGCTACACCCAAAACTTCATCAGAATTTAATGTTGTTTTTAATGAAATATAACCCAAATCAGGACTAAATGTATATTCAGAAGCATCCAGTTTACGCGCACTCTCTATCTTTTCATAATCTTCACCACCAGTAAAGCTATTTGGCAGTGCACCATAATTATCAGACAAGATCTGATTTGTTCGCTGAATATCCCGAATTCCATCAATAGACGTTATTTCATTATACAATGAATTGGCCTTGTTCGAAGGTAACTCAGTGCCCGAAGTAACCGTCCAATGCTTATTATCTATTTTCGATGTTTCAGCCAAATCCATAAAAGCAACAATATTCCTTGCCTGATCGTAATTCCCGCGTTTATTGGTTACCCACACTTCAACACGATTGACCGTAACCCCACTAGAAGTATTCGGAAGTTTGCTCATCGACTTTTCATAGTTATCCCGAAAATAATGAGACAAAAAGAAATGCCGGTTATAATCATAATTATCAATGGGAATATCAAATTTTGTTGTTTGAGCACCACCCTTTGAACTGACTGTTTGCGTCTGAGATTCCTGCTGCGAAGCTATGGCTAAAACATTTAATCTACCAAACTGTAATTCGGTTTTAATACCAAACAAAGCCGTACTTCCGGAAATTAATGAACTATTAAGCGGCATACTAACATTTCCGGCTTCAATACTTTTTACAATATCGTCTTCCTTTCCCTTATAACCTAACTTGATCATCTTTTGATCAAAGTCAAAGCTGGATTCGGTATTGTAGTTCAATCCGAAGTTAACTTTATCCCCTACACTTCCATTGACGTTAAGTTGAATTTTCTCATTAAAATCAAGAATATTCGATTTACGCATTTGCTCCGTCAATGCCGGATTTTCAACTTTATTCGTTTTATATCCAAAAATAAGTTCGGCCGAACCTTGCGTCTTTATTTGAACACCACCAGGACCGAAAACTTTATCGGCCACACCTATATTAAATTTCAGATCGGATTTTGAATATTTATCTTCATTGTTTACAGTTGCTTTACCATTCTTTTCTTTCCAATAAGCCTGCATATCTCGCTTGGCTGAATAATTCCGATATTCCTGTTCTGTCATCAAAAATGGAGTCGCAATTTCATTGCCACCCACAAGAGTTTTAAAGACATAGTTTCCGGATTCGGTATCGTATTCTACCACCGACTTTACATTATTCGGTTTCGGAGCATCCATCGGATACTTAGTCGTGAGATCTTCATAAGTCGTCGGATCTAATTTTTTGACCGCAAATTTAGGCTTGGTTTGCCTGTTTGTATCTATAGAGGCAGTTTCAATATTTGGAGTTTGAGGTTCTACGGCAATATGCTGGGATCCTGACACAAAAGCAGACCCAATAGCAATGCCACAGGAAATAAGAATTAAAGCCGTTTTATTTGAGAAAATCATAAATATTAATCGTAATACCGAATAAATAACCTGTTCTTATCAGAGATTGAACACAGACAGTTCATTGATAACTAATCACCTGAGGATTGGAACTACATCATTTTCAATGCTAACTTAATCAGCTGCTCTACTTTCAGTGTCGGCTGTTCTTTCAGAATCCGTTCTACGGTTTTTTGTGAAGCTGCCGCAGCAAAGCCAAGCATAACTAAAGCTGAAACGGCCTCTTCTTTCTGTTCTGTTTGTTCATTTGGAATCAAATTCAACAGATCGCTTCCTCCTACACCTTTCACAATTTTATCTTTCAAATCCACAATAATTCGCTGCGCTGTTTTCGTTCCAATGCCTTTTATGGCATTCAGCGCAGACACATTACCCGTTGCGATCATCTCCTGAATTTCCTGCGCCGAATAGGAAGACATAATCATACGAGCTGTATTGGCACCAATACCTGAGACGGAAATCAACAATAAAAACAATTGGCGCTCACTTTGCAAACGGAATCCGTAGAGCACATGCGCATCCTCGCGAATTGACTCATAAACAAAAAGTTTGGCCGTAGGTTGTTCTCCCAAAAACGAAAAAGTAGGTAAAGTTATGTGTACAAAATAACCAATTCCTCCGGTTTCGAGAACAACGTATGCGGGAGTTAATTCGGTTATTTCACCTTTTATATAATCAATCATGAAGCTGTATATGTAGAAGTTATATTCTTAATTTTTCAACTTGCAAATGTACTGTTTTTTTATGTTCTTCCCAAACAAACTTTATTTTAGTGCTAGAAACCATTACACAAGTTAATGTATAACGCCAGATCAACCAAAATAGTACAAAATGGATTAAAAAATCCTTATAATAAAAGAACTACAACAAAACTTCTCATCGACTTGTTATACAGAAAAACAAAATCAAATAATCCAGCTTTAAAATTCCAGAAACATGAAACGATTCCACTCTCTCTTTATTATGCTTTTTTGTATTTCAATGCTAAGTTTCGGACAGTTCAAACTATCACCCTTACCATTCAAGTACAATGCACTAGAACCATACATTGATAGTACAACCATGTATATTCATTACAACTTTCATCACACTGCTTATGTAAATAATTTGAACAAGGCCTTGGAAAAACATCCGGAGTTCTACAAAAAGGATATTTTAGAACTGATTCAGAAATTAAATGAATTGCCTGCAGATATTCAAACAGCTGTACGTAACAATGGCGGTGGATTTTACAACCATACTTTTTTCTGGACAATGTTAGCTCCCGCCGACACTGCCGACATGTCAATCAAACTGGAAAAGGTATTGATTGATAATTTTGGAAGCATCGACACATTCAAGGCTGAATTTGAAAAAGCGGCTCTAAATCGATTTGGATCTGGCTGGGTATGGCTTATCAAGGAAAATTCGGGGAAACTACGTATTATTTCCACTCCGAATCAGGATAATCCACTGATGTCAATAGCTACCGTTAAGGGTAAACCTGTTTTAGCCCTCGATGTATGGGAACATGCTTATTACCTGAAATACCAAAACAAACGGGCTGCTTACGCCAAAGCTTTTTGGAGTGTGGTAAACTGGCCTGAAGTGGAAAAGTTAATCGAACAATAAATAATTCAAAAAGCTCCGTTGTTCTCCCTAAAAAAAATAAAAGTCCTGCGTGCCACGCGGGATTTTTATTTTGGAGTAAAACGGACTTACTAACGTCACATCCATTCTCTCTTTTTAATACCCTAACGAAAACTCTCATCCGTTCAAACACAAATAAGAGCTGGCTGCACTACAAGAATAATCCATTTGCTATAAAAATAGTCTAATATTTATACAGATTTCATTCTTTTCAATTATCTTGCAGACAAATTTAAACAATGTAGTTTTTATGGAAAAAATTAGTTCTACCGAGGTCCTTGAATGGGCAAAAAGTTTTCTTAGTAAATCAGAAAAAGAGATTACAGATGATGAATTAAAAGAGCAAAAGAAGTATGCCATTCTCATCCAGAATCCAGGTGACAAAACACTACTTTCAAAAATGCTTGACGAATCGTCGCAAATTCACGACAACAAAAAGCTGGCATTACGGATTAAAATCCTAGTCCAGCAGTATGGCATTCCGAAATTTCTAAGTCCTACGGACACTTTCCTTTTCAAATTATTCACGAGTTTCGGTTATCGCTTTTACTACATTGCAGTTCCCATAATCAAATATCGCCTTCGTTCGGACACAGCAAAAGTAATTATCAACGAAGAAGCTTCATTTTTGAATCAACATCTATCAACACGCAGACAACAAAAGATCGGACAAAATGTGAATCTGCTGGGCGAAGTGGTTTTGGGCGATGGCGAGGCCGATCATCGTTACCACCATTACCTCGAAGCGCTGAAAGATCCGCAAATAAATTATATTTCCATTAAAATATCCGGAATTTATGCTCAGATAAATCCCTTCAACTATGAGCAAAACAAAATTGAACTTTGTGAACGATTAACCCGTATCTATCAACAATCCATCGATTATCCGTATATCGACGAAAATGGAGTTTCAAGCTCCAAGTTTGTCAATCTGGACATGGAAGAATACAAAGATACCGAGCTTACACTTGATATTTTCAAAACCGTTTTAAGTCTACCTCAGTTTAAAAGCTACTCGGCGGGAATTGTCGTTCAGGCTTATCTGCCCGATGCCTGGAATTTCCAGGCTGAATTGCTCGAATTTGCAAAAAAACGGATAGCCGAAGGGGGCGTTCCATTAAAAATGCGTTTGGTAAAAGGAGCTAACCTTCAGATGGAGTCTATCGTTTCGTCGCTCAAAGGCTGGGAAAATCCGGTTCTTCCGACCAAAACAAATGTTGATGCAAACTACCTTCACATTCTGGACCGGGCAATGGAACCCGAAAACACAAAAGCCTTGCATATCGGCGTTGCTTCTCATAACTTTTTCAGCATTGGCTACGCTTATTTATTAAGTACAAAAAATGGCGTTGAAGACGGAGTTACTTTCGAGATGCTGGAAGGTATGGCCAATCACCTGCCCCGTGTGATGCGAAATCTGGGTAAACAGATTATTCTATACACGCCGGTGGTAAAAAACGAACATTTTCTCAATGCCGTTTCTTATTTGGTACGTCGGTTGGATGAAAACACCGGTAAAGATAACTTCCTGAGCTACTCATTCAACCTCAAATATGATAGTGAACAATGGAATTTCCTGCAAAAACAATTTCTGGAAGCTTTTGCGTTGAAAGATACCGTAGAAGCAAAACCACTCCGGACTCAGGACAGAAATAAAGAACCTGAAACAACCGACAAAGATTACAACACTTTCCACAACGAACCGGATACAAACTTTGATTTAAAACCAAACAGACTCTGGGCAGATACAATACGCACCGAATGGAAAAAGTCGGCAACCGATAAGCCCTATCAGATTCCGGTTCAGATAGGAGACAAAGAAGTAAGTTCCGAAAAGAAATTCCGCTATATCGACCGCAGCCAACAAGAAGAAGTGTGTGTTTGCGAAGCAGCGTTGTCGAATATGGAACAAGTAAAAGAAATTCTGACCACAGCCGAAACCGATTCGTCGAACTGGAGAAAAACAACTTTAGACGAACGGAATATAATCCTACACAAAGCAGCTGATAATTTAGCCAAGAGTCGTGGACATTTAATTGGTTGCATGTCGGCCATTACAGGCAAAACTTTTGGCGAAGGCGATGTAGAAGTTTCGGAAGCTATCGATTTTTGTCGCTTCTACCCTGTTTCCATGAAAAGTTTTATGGAATTGAAATCAATTGCCATCACACCGAAAGGAATTGTACTGGTTATTCCACCCTGGAATTTTCCGTTGGCCATTCCCGTTGGAGGAGTTGCAGCAGCACTTACCGGTGGCAACAGCGTAATATTAAAACCCGCCACAGTGGCATTGCCCGTGGCCTGGGAATTTGCCAAATGCTTTTGGGATGCGGGTGTACCGAAAGATGCGCTGCAGGTAGTCTGCACCGATGGTCGCGAACCGTTGAATTATTTGAGTGCACATCCATCCATCAAACATATTATTCTGACCGGTGGTACCGACACCGCTTTCCGCTTACTCGAAAACAATCCGACTTGTCCGTTATCGGCCGAAACGGGTGGAAAAAATGCCATTATCCTTACCTCCAGCGGCGACCGCGATCATGCTATTCAGAATATCGTCACTTCGGCATTCAGCAATGCAGGACAAAAATGTTCGGCTTGTTCGCTGTTGTTACTTGAAAAAGAAGTTTACAATGATCCTGACTTCAAAACAAAACTGATAGACGCAGTAACCAGCATGCACACCGGTGGTGTGTGGAACGGCGGCAATGTAGTCGGTCCAATGATTACAAATGAAAACGACAAGCTGCTTTATGCCATCGATCATTTGGAAGCAGGCGAATGGTGGTTGGTGAAACCCGAATTTGCTGATGAGAAACGTTATATTCTGAAACCATGTGTAAAATGGGGCGTAAAACCGGATAGCTATACATTCAAAAACGAACTTTTTGCACCGCTGTTGGCAGTGGTTTGTATTGATGATTTACAACAAGGAATCAACCTGGTGAACTCGTCGGAATACGGGCTGACTTCGGGCTTGCAAAGCCTGGATGAGGAAGAACAATTATTATGGAAAAACAGTATTGAAGCAGGAAATCTGTATATAAACCGTGGAATTACCGGTGCTATTGTAAACCGCCAACCATTCGGTGGTATGAAACGATCGGCATTTGGTGGTGGCATTAAAGCCGGTGGACGCAATTATGTTTCGTGCTTTGTCAATATCGCGGAAAATGCTCAGGCGTCTACCCCGGTAAAAACAACCGCCGAATTCAAGGATTTCTCGTCGAAACTGAATGCCGATGAAAATGCCCGTTTCCAAGCAGCGGTGACCAGCTACATTGAAAACATGAAAAACGAGTTTTCGGTGGAAAAAGACATTCATCAATTGATGGGTGAGAAAAATACTTTCCGCTATTTAGCATTGAGAAGTGTTGCTTTGAGAGTTCAGCCTGCTGATGCAGCTAGTGATATATTTATGATACTGGCTGCAGCTCAGATTGCGAAAACACCGGTTACGTTAAGCATCGATCCGAAAGATCCGAAACTGGAAATGCTGAAATCATTCACGCAAAAAGAATGGATTTTAGTTGTACAGACTGAAACGGAATTTCTAAATGGAATGAATGATTACGAACGCATTCGCACCTGCTCCGATCAGCTTTCGGTCGAATTTTATCGTAAAGCAGCCGTATTGGGCAAATATGTTGCTACGGCGAAACCGCTTGTTGAAGGACGATTGGAATTGCTTCATTACCTGAAAGAACAAAGCATTGCTTTTGAATATCACCGTTACGGTAGTATTACGGAAGAAGTATAAGAAAAATCTGTAGAAAAAAGAAAAATCACTTTTCCAACGTATAATACGTTGGAAAAGTGATTTTTTATTTGGTCATTAATAAAACAACAGACAAACCGGCGAGCCGACTTTGATTTGTTTTCCGGTATTGCTCAGTAAACCGGTTTGAATATTACGTTTAAAGATCACAATATTATCTGTAGATTGATGACCGACAAAAAGATATTGTCCATCGGGTGTAATAGCGAAGTTGCGGGGCATTTTACCTCCTGTAGGTATTTGTTGTTTAAACCGCAGCTTCCCATCCGCAGCTACCGCAAAACAGGTAATATCATCGGCCGATCCACGATTGGTAGCATACAGGTATTTTTCGTCGGGCGAAAGATGAATGTCGGCAGCTCCGTTTACAATGCCGGCTTTACGATCGAGCGTGGTTTCCTGTAACAATTTCAGCTTTCCGTTTTTCATTCCTAACACCGAAACCGTTCCGTCTATTTCGTGAACCAGATACAGCCTTTTGCCGTCTTTCGTAAAAACCGAATGACGCGGACCGCTTCCCGGTTTTACATTCAAGGTATCGACCGGAGTCAGAATATCCGTTTTTGCCAACGGATTATAAGCATACACGGTTACTTTATCGGTACCCAAATCATTGACCAGCGTATATTTTTTATCGGGCGAAACAATGATTTGATGCACGTGAGGTTCTCCTTGTCGCTCTGCATTGACACTTTTCCCTACATGCTGAATTATCTGCAAAGCATCGGTCAGAGACCCATCCGCCTTACGACCAAAAACAGAAACACTTCCTCCTGAATAATTCGCAGTAAATACATGATTAGGGGTTGTTGCAATATAACAAGGATCGGCACCATTAGTCAGGTAGGTATTCAAAAAAGTCAGCTTACCTGTTTTGTCATCGAATTGAAATGCATTGGCAGAACTGGCGTCACCATTTTCGCTGACCGAATACACATATTTCTTATCGGGCGTAAGTGCCAGAAAGCTTGGATTGATAATTCCTGTAGCAACCGATTGTTCGGTAAAAGCACCAGTTTTCAGATTGATATTGTACGAATAAATTCCCTGACTCTTATCAGGAGTGGTATAAGTGCCTATTAATAACCGATACGTTGAATTCTGAGCAAACACCGGCATCAGCAATATCGAGAATAAAATGGCAGAAATAATCTTTTTCATTTTTTCTATAATTAAAAAGTTTCAACAAATTGAGCTGCCAAAAGTACTTCTTTTTTCAATAAGTTACCCGGACCGTAAAACAAAGTCCATCAAAAATATGTTATTTTTGCAATCAATAGGAGTTACAAACAACGGAAATTTAGAAAGAGGTTTTATTCTCCAAAAGTTTTGTAAGGTAGTTTATCAATAATAACTTCAAAAAAGCTTAAGTAGTTTCCAATATTTAATGAACTATTTCTATCACATAGCACACATATGGAACATCCCGATACATTCCCGATTAATCGGGACAAGCAGGGAGAAATAATGGGGTAAAAAGACTTAGGTCACATAGTAAAAGTATCTGACGATACTTTTGCTTAGTCTGAAATTATCCCGTATTCGGGATAATCTATGTGTTCTTAGTCTTATATCTTCCAGTTGAAACTAGTGTGAACTATTGTGGTAAAAAACAGATCAATTATAATTATCATTTACTTAGTTCAATTTTAAAATTTCATATTCCAAACAATTAAATATAAACGATATGTCAGACAAACACAGAATCAAAACTGAATGGAAAGGCAACATGGCTTTTGAAGCCGACGTGGATGGTCATAAAGTACGTATGGATACAGGGATAGAAGGTGGCGGACATGACTCCGGTGCCAGTCCAAAAAAACTTCAACTTGTAGCATTGAGCGGTTGCACAGGTATGGATGTAATCTCTATTCTGAAAAAAATGCGGGTGGATATAGAAAAATGCACGATAGAAGTGCAAGGCGATGTGGCCGACGAGCATCCTAAACATTATACAAAGATGCATGTAATCTATGAGTTTACAGGAAGAGACCTCCCAATTGACAAACTGGAGAAAGCCGTGCGAATGTCCGAAGAAACCTATTGTGGTGTTGAGGCACTTTACCGGAAAGCCATTGAAGTAACATCGGAAATTCGTATAATTGACTCCTATAAACCGTGGTTTTAGTAAAAGCCGCCTAATCAGAAAACAAATAGTTACGAGTTACTAGACTGTTGATCTGCATTTTGATTTTAGGAAACAGATCATTAAATATTATTATAACATCCAATGGAAATCAGAAATATTTTTGCAAATAATCAGAAATGGATTAAAGAAAAACTTAAAGCAGACGAAAATTATTTTAAAAATTTATCGTTGGGTCAGAAGCCGCATATTCTTTATATCGGATGCTCGGATAGCCGCGTAAGCACCGAGGAACTTATGGGCGCTCAACCGGGCGAAGTTTTTGTGCACCGCAACCTGGCCAACATGGTTCCGAATACCGATTTGAGCTCCATGTCGGTTATCAGCTATGCCGTAAGTACCTTGAAAGTGCAACATGTAGTCATTTGCGGACACTATTACTGCAACGGAGTGAAAGCTGCTATGCAATCGGCCGACATGGGAATTTTGAATCCGTGGCTACGGAACATTCGCGATGTGTACCGCTTGCATAAAGACGAATTGGCACTGGTAACCGACGAAGAAGAAAAATACAAACGGTTGGTAGAACTAAACGTACAGGAGCAATGTGTAAACGTGATCAAAACCCCCGATGTGCAAAGAGCCATTAAAGAAAGAGGACTCACCGTACATGGCTGGGTGTTTGATGTTCATAGCGGGGAGTTGATTGATTTAAAAATCGATTTCGACAAAATTCTGGAACACATCATGGAAATCTACCGGATCATCTAATTTTCGTTTCACCGCAATGCCCGGCACTTCCAGTGCCTGATTGCCTACAAGTAAACATTCACGATTCAATTATTCAAGAAAATCAAACAAAACAAAAAGTCAAGATGACTTCAGTTATGTCGTTTACTAATATCGCGGAAATACATTAACAATTATCAGATTCATTTCAAAAAAATAGGTTATTCTCTGATTATAAAAGAATTATTGTTTGCGTTCTATTGTTACGTAATTCAAATTTTCCTTCAGATCATAACTGACAGCATTTGGTAATTAATTTTCGGGGTCGGCGGGGCATAACGAATGCGGGGGCGCTGGGAAATCTCCAGTCCTGAGTCTTTGCGCCACTTATGCGGATATAGATAAGCAACCCTCGGATAAAAACGTGTCAAGGTGCACTTTGACACGTTTTTTCCGGTTTACCCCTACCCCATTGGGGACAATATTTTACGAAAAAGGCAATTGTGTACTAAACATGGGCATAAGAAAAAGAAAAAGCACTTCGTTTCCTAAACTGTCGGGCAAAGAAGAAATGAAAGCTTGCAACCAACAAAAGTCTGTGCCCACACAGGAAACAAATAAAGCCAACAGATTCTGCTGAAAGGGTTAAGGTTGTAATAAATTGCCCATTCTGTCCTGAAACACCGCGGTAAAAGAAAAAGAAAAGGGCAATTCTTCCAAAGAAATGCCTCCATATTTATAGAAAAAGCCGTCGCAGTTTCAATACACCGCGGTGTAATGACAAAACACCGCGGTGAAAGAAAAAGAAAAAGGCAATTCTTCCAAAGAAATGCCCTCGCATTTATAGAAAAAGCCGTCGCAATTTCAATACACCGCGGTGTAATGACAAAACACCGCGGTGAAAGAAAAAGAAAAAGGCAATTCTTCCAAAGAAATGCCGTCGTATTTATAGAAAAAGCCGTCGCAATTTCAATACACCGCGGTGTAATAACAAAACACCGCGGTGAAAGAAAAAGAAAAAGGCAATTCTTCCAAAGAAATGCCGTCGTATTTATTGAAAAAGCCGTCGCAGTTTCAATACACCGCGGTGTAATGACAAAACACCGCAGTAAAAGAAAAAGAAAAAGGCAATTCTTCCAAAGAAATGCCGTCGCAGTTACAGAAAAAGCCGTCGCAGTTTCAATACACCGCGGTGTAATGACAAAACACCGCGGTGAAAGAAAAAGAAAAGGGCAATTCTTCCAAAGAAATGCCCTCGTATTTATAGAAAAAGCCGTCGCAGTTTCAATACAGCGAAGTGAAAAAAAAGAGAAAAATGCAATAGCAAACAGGTAGCTCCTATATTTGTGACATATGAATTACCTGAAATTCAGAAAAAGCGGATAAACATTTGGAAAGGCCAATAAAAACAGAATCAATATATTTTTCACGCATGAATTAAAGGGCTGAAAATCGGAATCGATTTTCAGCCCTTTAATTTTCAACTTAATCAACATGAAAATTTTGTTTTGAATGTCCGAAAAGAGACAATAATTACAACAATAATACTTTTCACATCAAAACATCTTTAATTCTCATGTATAATCATTTAAATAGAAACATTGATATAGCTATCATAATTAATTCAGTTACATTTGCGAGAATTGAACTTATAGTAGTTCAAAAACATTATAGTACATAAAGCTTATGAAACTCATAATAATATCAAACCGACTTCCTTTAAAGGCTTTGAAACTGGACAGCGGCGAATTTGAATTTTCACGAAGCGAAGGTGGATTGACAACAGGGCTTGATTCGCTGGAAATGGATGTGGAAAAACACTGGGTGGGATGGCCGGGTGCTTTTGCCGAAACAAGTGAAGAACAAGAAAAGATTACAAAACATCTGGATGAATTCAAGTTTCATCCCGTATTCCTTACTCCGGAACACATTCAAAATTATTACGAAGGATACAGCAACAACATAGTATGGCCGTTGTGCCATTATTTTTATTCTTTTGTAGAATACGAAAATAAATACTGGGAAACCTACAAAGAAGTGAACGAAATGTTTTGTCAGGCTGCTATTCCGTTTATTGAGCCGGGCGACATCGTGTGGGTACAGGATTATCAGTTAATGCTGCTCCCACAACTATTACGAAAAGCGGTTCAAGGAATCAGCATCGGATATTTTCATCATATACCTTTCCCTTCTTACGAACTTTTCAGGGTTCTACCCGAAAGAGACGAACTACTACAAGGCCTGCTGGGTGCCGACTTGATTGGATTTCACACCTACGATTATATGCGACACTTTGTGAGTGCCTGCGAAAGGGTGCTAGACTTACAATTTAAACTGGATCAGGTGTCGCTCGACAACCGCATTGCTTTTGTAGATGCTTTCCCAATGGGTATTAACTACACGCTCTACTACGACACACCCGTGCTTCCGCAAGTACAGCAAAAAGCATTGGAACTGAAAAACAGCTTTGGTGCTCATAAATTAATTCTGTCGGTGGACCGACTGGATTACAGCAAAGGAATTATACACCGGCTAAAAGGTTTCGCACTGTTTCTGGAAAAACATCCGGAGTACAAAGAAAAAGTGTCGATGGCTATGATCATTGTTCCTTCGCGCGACAAAGTAGATCGGTATGCCGATTTAAAAACAAAGATTGATGAGCTAATCGGGTCAATAAACGGTATGTATTCAACCATCAACTGGACTCCGGTGTATTATTTTTACCGTAGTTTTGATTTTGAAGAATTGGTGGCTATGTATCACATTGCCGATATTGCACTGGTAACTCCGCTCCGCGACGGGATGAATCTGGTGGCGAAAGAATATATTGCAGCCAAACGCGAAGATCCTGGAGTACTTATTCTTAGCGAAATGGCCGGAGCTGCCATTGAACTTACCGACGCAATCATAGTCAATCCGAATGATATTGAAGAAATAGAACGTGCCATTCTGGAAGCGCTTGAAATGCCAGAAAAGGAACAACTAAAAAGATTAAAAGCCTTGCAAAAAATTACGGCTAAACAAACCGTAAACAAATGGGCTGCCGACTTTGTAACCGAATTAAAATCCATCAAACAAAAAAATAATGATTTAAATACCGAACGGCTCGACGAAGATACGTTCCTCAAAATTCAGTTGGATTATCGCACCGCTAAAAAAAGACTATTTATTCTAGATTATGATGGCACCTTAGCCGGATTTAAAGGTCGACCTGAAGATGCGGTTCCGACAAATGAATTAATGGGCATATTGGAAAAGCTGTCCGATAACAAGAAAAACAAGGTAGTGATAAGTAGCGGCAGAAATCAGGCAACACTTGAAAAATGGTTTGGAGAAATGCCAATTACCCTTGCTGCCGAACATGGTGCCTCCTACAAAGAAGACGGAGCATGGCATAAAAACCTACCGCTAACTCAACCGTGGGATAATGAAATTGTAGACATCATTCAATCATTTGTTGATAAAACACCGCGTTCGAAACTGGAAGTAAAAGAGACGGCTCTGGTTTGGCATTACCGCAATGTGGACGGTTGGTTGGCATCCATACGAGAACAGCAATTGTTGGTTGCACTTATCGCTCCCTGCACCAGGCAAAATTTACAAATAATGCGTGGGAATAAAGTGATAGAAATAAAGTCGCCTTACCACAATAAAGGTTCGGAAGTACGCAGGATACTGAAGAATCAAAACTTTGATTTCATCCTGGCCATGGGCGATGATACAACCGATGAAGATACGTTCCGCGAATTGCCGGGTGAAGCATACACCATCAAGATAGGTGCCATTTCCGAAATAGCCCGCTACAATTTACGTTCGCAAACCGGTACGTTGCCTTTTCTGAAACGGCTTGATGAGGACGAAGCTGGGAAGTAGGAGATTTTGTTGAATGGAGGAAAGACGATAGACAAAAGAACAAAGAGCAAAGAGCAAAGAGAAGTCGTTTTGACTTCTCTTTGCTCTTTAATCTTTATTGAGTATTTTCAAAGCTTCGGAGAAGCGATATTATACTATCATTAAAAAGTCCGGGCAAACTTCATTGTAACACATCCCAAAAGTTTATTGTCTTTGATCTATTGTCTATTGTCTATTGTCTATCGTCTTTACTCTTTGTTGTTTTGTCTATCGTCTTTGTTCTTTTGTCTTTCCTCTTTCCTCTTTGCTCTTTGTTCTTTGCTCTTTGCTCTTTGCTCTTTTGTCTTTCCTCTTTGTTCTTTACTCTTTCCTCTTCACGGTTTAATAAACCTCGAAACTTCTTCAGCATCGGCAAAAAGGCGGGCAGTATTAATTAAAGCCAGGTGTGAATAAGCTTGTGGAAAGTTGCCCAACTGGCTTTTTGTTTCAAAATCGAGATCTTCGCTAAACAAACCCAGGTCATTGGAATACGTAATCATTTCATCAAACATCGCACGCGCTTCTTCCTGACGGTCGATGACAAACAATGCCCGGATCATCCAAAAAGTACAAATGGTAAATGCCGATGTGGGTACACCAAAATCATCCGTATTATTATATCGAAACATCAGCCCTTTATATCGCAATGAATTGTAGATAGCTTCAACTGTTTTGCGGTAACGTTCGTCCTGAGGTGTTATAAAGCCATAAGTTTCCATCAATAACAGCGACGAGTCAAGGTCTGTATTTTCATAAGTCTGCGAAAAACTCTGAATTTCTTCTTTCCATCCTTTGGCCAGCACATCCTTTTTAATAGCTTCGGCCACTACCGACCACCTTGTAGCTAAATCTTCTTTGTAAAGTAATCGGGCAATACTTACAGCTCTGTCCATAGCTACCCAACACATAATTTTCGAAGACACAAAATGTTGTTCGGTTCCACGAATTTCCCAGATACTTTTATCCGGCTTTGCCCAGTCGTCGGTCACTGTTTTCGCCATGTTTTTCACTACTTCAAACATGTCTTCTATTTCGTCCAACGTACCCGGGAAATAACGATAATACTGATAAATAACATCCATCAGATAGCCAAACGAATCGTTTTGTTTTTGATGATAAGCATCGTTACCAACCCGTACCGGACGCGAATTTTTATACCCACTCAGATGTGGTAATTCTATTTCCGTCAAAATCCGCTCGCCGCGAATTCCATACATGATCTGAAAAGTGTCGGATTTTGTTTTGAGAATGTTCTTGATGAAATTCATAAACCGTTTTGCCGTTCCCTGATGGCCTACGAACAACAAGGTTTCGATGGACATGGATGCATCGCGAAGCCAGCAGAAACGATAATCCCAGTTCCGGGTTTGCCCTATCGACTCCGGCATGCTGGTTGTAAGAGCAGCCAACACAGCACCCGAACGCTGATACGACATCAACTTCAATACCAGTACGCTTCGTTCTATAATATCGTTGTAAAGTGTATATCTTTTTGACCGGTTAGCCCAGTTCATCCAGTAAACCCGTGTTCGCTGAAACTCAAGTTCCACCCGGTTCTGATCAATTTTGATCAGTTTCTGGTTATTGGATATCAACAGAAACTCGTCCCGAATCAATACAAACTCATCGCTTTTCAGTATTTTCTCAAAATCAAGTCCGGAATATAGATAAATCGAATCAATTTCGTTTCGAACCGAGAATACCTTCACATAATCCGGCTGCATCTTATAGTTCACTTTGTCGCGCGCATAATTCAATGCCGGACGAAACTCCACCCGAAAGCGCGGAGTTCCATGTTTTAAACGGATTAGCCTGTAGAGTTCGGGTGGTTGAAAATATTCCTGTTGCTGGTCTATGCGATATAAGGGCATAAAGTCAATCACTTCAAAACTACCTTCGATTGAATTAAAAGTAGTGGACAAGATATTGGTATGCTCAATGTATTTTTGCGAAACAGTGTAATGACTATCGACAACAAAAGCAAAACAACCGCCTTTATCCTCATCTAATAATTTTGCAAAAATGGAAGGTGAATCAAAATCCGGAAAGCAAAACCAGTCGATACTTCCTCTATCGGAAATCAGAGCGGCTGAACGACAATTACCAACAACACCATAGTTGAAATGATCCATATTTTAGCTTTATAATTGAAATACATATTCTATCAAACACAAAGCTAAACAATTTCAATCGATAATGTTTTTTTTATGACCAACTTATAACAAACTTAGCTCTTCATTCGTGAACAGAGCTCCCGGTACACTTTGTCATACGTTGGCGTGGCCACACCGTTCTTTTTTCCCAACTTCACCACACTTCCGGTAAGCCCGTGAACTTCGGTATTCTTTCCGGCTTTAAAGTCGCTATGCATCGATGCCGTGGTTTCGAACGGTAATTTTTCCAACTGATGAACCACTTTGTCAATCACCGTACGATCTATTCCGGCTCCTTCGGCATTGGCCACCGCCAACAGTTCTTCCAATACACTTATCAAAGTCGATTTACGGGTTTCATCGGTTAGCAAAGCACCAAAGCTAACATCGAAATAAGACGTTAGTGAAGCTGTAGCCGAAATAAAGAAAAACTTAGTCCAGATCACATGCATAATGTTCTCGTGATAATAGGCATCGATATCCGCAGCTTTCAATAACTGTTCGAACGCAAGCAAACGTTCATCGGTTTGCTGATGTTCATAGCCAAACTGAAACCGGTGCACATTACCCGAACTTTCCACCACACCCGGCGCATTCAACCTGCCCACAATGTAACAACAGCCCTGCCACACTTCCGTACCCGGCAACAGTGCACGAATACGATCTGAATTATCAATACCATTCAACAGAGGCAGAATAACCGTTGATGCTCCAACCATCGGTTTTATCTGTTCCACCGTACTATCCAAATCGTAACTTTTCGGAGTCATGATTATATAATCTGCTGTACCTATTTCCGTCACGTTATCGGTAGCCAGCGTTGGGTAAACCTGAAAAGTACCCGTTTCGGTAATCAGTGTCAGGCCATTTTCCTGCATCTTTTTCAGATGCGCACCACGCGCCACAAAATAGATTTCAACGTCCGGATTATCGGCATACTTTTTCGCCAGCATTCCACCGTAATACCCTCCTACTCCACCAAGTCCTACAATTACTATCTTTGTTGTCATATCATTTTATACTTAAAAACCAAGCACAAAGTTAACCCTTTTCCGACGGAAATCCTAACCTTACCGGGCAAACGATGAAATTTGTAAAGTGTACCTTGTAATACCTAGAATAAACAAGGTACAAAAAAACAGACTTACCTTATTCAGGTAAGTCTGTTTTATCTTTTAAGCCTCCTTACGAGGTTTGAGGTTCTTAGTCGGCCAACAAAATTTCCAAGATTGTGCAGGCAGCTTTAGCTACCGGACTACCGGGGCCAAAGATGGCAGCCACACCGGCTTTGTAAAGGAAATCATAGTCTTGCGCAGGGATAACTCCACCGGCAATAACGATAATATCTTCACGACCCAGTTTTTTCAATTCTTCCATAACTTGTGGAATCAATGTTTTATGACCGGCAGCCAATGATGAAACACCTAATACATTAACGTCGTTTTCTACAGCTTGCTTAGCTGCTTCGGCAGGAGTTTGGAACAATGGTCCCATATCCACATCGAATCCACAGTCGGCATAACCTGTAGCTACTACTTTAGCACCACGGTCGTGACCATCCTGACCCATTTTAGCGATCATGATACGAGGACGACGACCTTCTTTCTTGGCAAATTTCTCTGTCAATTCACAAGCTTTGATAAAGCTTGCATCGTTTTTAGTTTCTGATGAGTACACGCCTGAAATAGTTCTGATTGTTGCTTTATAACGTCCTGCAACTGCTTCGCAGGCATCTGATATTTCACCCAATGAAGCACGCAAACGAGCAGCTTCAACGGCAAGTTCGAGTAAGTTACCGTTTCCAGTTTTAGCACATTCGGTAATAGCTGCCAATGATTTTTGAACGTCAGCTTCATTACGGTTAGCACGTAGTTGTTTCAAACGTTCGATTTGTTGAACGCGAACCGCTGTGTTGTCCACTTCCAAAATATCGATCGGAGCTTCTTTTTCCAAACGATATTCGTTCACACCGATAATCTTTTGTGAGCCGGAATCAATACGAGCCTGAGTACGTGCAGAAGCTTCTTCGATACGCATTTTTGGAATACCGGTTTCGATAGCCGCAGCCATACCACCCAATTTTTCAACTTCTTCGATCAACGCCCATGCTTTTTCAGCCAATTCGTTAGTCAATGATTCAACATAATAAGAACCGGCCCATGGGTCAACTTCTTTCGTAATGTTTGTTTCTTGTTGAATATAAATCTGAGTATTACGTGCAATACGAGCTGAGAAATCAGTTGGTAATGCAATGGCTTCGTCCAACGCATTGGTGTGAAGCGATTGTGTGTGACCCAACGCAGCAGCCATAGCTTCAATACAAGTACGACCAACATTGTTGAACGGATCTTGTTCGGTCAATGACCAACCTGAAGTTTGCGAGTGCGTACGCAATGCCAACGATTTTGGGTTTTTAGGGTTGAATTGTTTTACGATTTTTGCCCACAACATACGTGCAGCACGCATTTTGGCAATTTCCATAAAGTGATTCATACCGATAGCCCAGAAGAATGACAAACGTGGAGCGAACGAGTCGATATCCATACCTGCATTTACTCCGGCACGAAGGTATTCAAGTCCGTCAGCCAGGGTGTAAGCTAACTCAATATCAGCGGTTGCTCCGGCTTCCTGCATGTGGTAACCCGAGATAGAGATCGAGTTGAACTTAGGCATCTTTTGAGAAGTAAACTCAAAGATATCAGCAATAATCTTCATCGAGAATTTTGGTGGGTAAATGTAGGTATTACGTACCATGAATTCTTTCAAAATATCATTCTGGATTGTTCCTGCCATTTCTTCCAGCTTAGCACCTTGTTCCAAACCTGCATTGATATAAAATGCAAGGATAGGAAGTACCGCACCGTTCATAGTCATAGAAACCGACATTTTATTCAATGGAATACCATCGAACAATACTTTCATATCTTCAACTGAGCAAATTGATACACCCGCTTTACCAACGTCACCAACCACACGTTCGTGATCAGCATCGTAGCCACGGTGTGTAGCTAAGTCGAAAGCAACCGAAAGACCTTTCTGACCGGCTGCCAGGTTACGACGATAAAATGCATTTGATTCTTCGGCTGTAGAAAATCCGGCGTATTGACGAATAGTCCAGGGCTGCATAGCGTACATTACCGAGTAAGGTCCGCGTAAGTATGGAGGAAGTCCGGCAGCATAGTTCAAATGCTCCATACCTTCCAAATCATCTTTTGTATAAAAAGGCTTTACCGGAATTAATTCGGCAGTAAGCCAGCTGCTGTCAGCCTGCTTTGTAGTAGAAGCTGCAACGTTTTTAATATCTATATTTTTGAAATTTGGTTTCATTCTTGTTAGATTTTTAGAATAAAGAATAAAGAACAAAGACAAAAGAACAAAGACTTGTTCATGTCAGCGTATCAATACACTCAATCCAGTTTATTTTTAAATCCAATTATCATTTTTTGAATCTCCACGATTTTGTTTTGTAATGAAACAAAAACATCAAGCTCCATATAATTTAATTTAGATGCAATTGTTAGTTCAGTTTCAAGCTCATAAGAAGAACCAATAGACATTTCAAGAAAACGTGCAAAGTCTTTATTGCTTGACTTTGCAGAACCTTCGGCAATATTAGAGGGGATAGACACAGCAGAACGTTGCATCTGAGAAATCAGCCCAAACCTTTCCTGATTTGGAAATGTATTAGTTACCCGATAAATATCAGTAACTAAATCCATCGATTTTACCCAAATATCCAATTTTCTAAAATTGTGCATATTTCTCGTCTTTGCTCTTTTGTCTTTGATCCTTGTTCTTTGCTCTTTTGTCTTATACTAATTTTGCATTAAACGTTTTCAACATATCAAGCACATTGGTTTTTACATTTACGAAATATTCAATTCCAATAGCTTTCAAGTCATCTGTACAAGCAGGAGCTCCTGCAACAACAAATTCGGCTTTACCCTTAGCCAGTGCATAAGCAGCTGGTGCAAGTTCAGCATATTCATCATCGCTCGAACAAAGAACAATAATATCCGCTTTAGCATCCAAAGCTGCTTTAACGCCTTCTTCCACTGTAGCGAAACCAAGATTATCAACAACTTCGTAACCTGCACATGCAAAGAAGTTACAAGAGAACTGAGCACGAGCCAAACGCATTGCCAAACTACCAATTGTCAACATAAACGCTTTTGGACGTTTAGCAGCACCTTCGGTAGCAAAACGTAATGCTTCAAATTCAGCAGCACCACGAACCGACAATAATTTTTCAGTTCCACTGTGCGAGCAACCGCAATCAGCAGTTTCAGTAACTTGTACTTTGGTAGCAGCAGCTTCGTTGAAGTTAGGGAACTGATTAGTTCCTAATAATACTTCACGACGGCTTGAAACTGATTTCAAGCGGCTGGTAGCAGTAGCTTTTATAGCTTGCTGAACAGAACCGGAAGCAACAGCAGTAAAGAAACCACCATTATCTTCTACTTCAAGGAATAATTTCCAGGCTTGAGCAGCAATTTCGTTAGTCAATGTTTCAATATAATATGAACCGGCAGCAGGGTCGGTCACTTTATCGAAATGAGATTCTTCTTTTAATAATAATTGTTGGTTACGGGCAATACGTTCCGAAAAGTCATCGGCTTGTTTGTAAATAACGTCATAACCAAGAACGGTCAATGAATTTACACCACCCAAGGTAGCGCTCATCGATTCGGTTTGAGTACGAAGCATGTTTACGTTAGCATCAAAAACTGTTTTGTTGAAAGTAGATGTTTCGGCATGAACGCGCATTTTGGCTGCACATTTGCAAATTCCGTTTACAGTGCTTTTGCAGTCGTCTTTTTTACAAACGGGTTGGTAAGCATCAACAATCTTTGCCCACAATAAACGTGCAGCACGGAATTTGGCAATTTCCATAAAGTAGTTGCCACCAACACCAAAGTTGAATTTAATTTTTTTAGCAGCTAATGAAGTATCTACTCCGGCTTCCACCATCATCGACAGATATTCATTACCCCAAGCCAACGCATAACCCAATTCCTGAGCAATAAAGGCACCGGCATTGTTTAAGGTAGTAGCATTAACACCAATTACACGGTAAAAAGGTAAACCGGCAGCAGCTTCGATAGTCGCTTTTGCTTTTGTTACAATTTCTTCTTTTGTAAGCTCTTTACCTGTTTGCAACATGCGGTTCAACGGATCGAAGTTGATAGA
>Ga0302166_10000055_pt1 | contig 30300 bp, 4 predicted proteins | sample I_Fen_E3_3_FD_193491 | JGI IMG/M metagenome (GOLD analysis project Ga0302166, IMG submission 193491) | Peat permafrost microbial communities from Stordalen Mire near Abisko, Sweden - I_Fen_E3_3 | ecosystem: Environmental > Terrestrial > Soil > Wetlands > Permafrost | place: Sweden: Abisko... | reverse complement strand
GTGAATAATATTATGAAAATACGTCTCAAAATTAATTTTATTCGTGTGGCAAATTATACTAACCTAAATTACCAAGCAATTAACAATGTGGTAATTAATCAAAATACGAACCAAATATATAAAAAAAACTAATACAGCCAAGCTGTAGTAAGAACAAAATGCCATTTATTAAGTAATATCGAAATATCCAATACAAAACTAACTAAAAACAGGACTTTAAACGTAAGGACAGCTTTAAACTTAAATATTTTTCATTACACCAACATGTAGCACTAAATATTTACAAATAAGAAAAACATCTTACACAGCACAAAAAAAACCTCGAATTAATCAATTCGAGGTTTTTCTCAGGTTAAGTTATATTACATCATTTAGAATTTTCAGTAGGAGGATATATAGACATTTATTTACTAAAAACAGCAGAGCTGCAAACTCGACACCCGACACCAAAATATACTATATAAAAACAAACACTAATCCTTGATGCATCTTAAAGAATAACCATATGATTTAGCATAAGACGCTATATTACAATTAGCCGGACGCATATTTAGCAAATAGCCCTGACTAATATCACTTGTTTGAGTAGCACTCCAGTAATTACCATCACTGGAACCGGCCCCATTCAACACGCCTCCATCATACGTAAGCCATCCTGTCAAATGAAGCTTCAAAATTGAATTGTAAGCATCGCTAGAAGTTGTCCAGTTCAATGAACTATCAGCATTAAACCACTCTGTCATAGTCGGAATTCGCCAGCCATTCCCCAACAGCATATTACACGGATCGTTTGCCGACAACCAGTTATTATTTTCAGAAATAGATGTTATCCATACAGATGAAGGTGTACGAGTAGCACCATCATTTTTATAACCCTGAAGTCGATTAAACTGCCAATGCCAACCTAAAGAAGCTTCTGTAGCATCAGTAACAGATAGAGCTAGATGATCGGCTCCTAAATTTTGTGTTAACCAGCACGCAGCCTTACCACTGGCAGTCGTACTCACCGAGTTATAAGTTACGGTTTTAGTTACAGGAGCACCATTTATTCCTGCTGAATGTGCAACTACAAATGAAGCCGGACAAGCTTTAAAAGAAGTCACCTCAGAACTGTATGAAATTCCACTACTATTTACAGCGTAGGCTCGTACATAGTAAACCGGACCATCGGTCAACCCCGTCAGAGAAGTTGTCATAGTACCGGTTCCACTGCCCATTGCAATAGGATTATCACTAATAGCTGGATTTCCCGTTGTATTCCAACAGAACCCCCTGGCACTAACAGCAGTTCCTCCATCAGGAGTAACTATAGCACCCAAAGTCACCCCAGTAGAAGTTAGATCTGTAGTTGACACGATACTAACAGACGGTGAATTTACCAGAAATGTATCACGCACACACCTTAATGTATATGCATACGATTTAGCATAATACGCTACATTACAATTAGCAGGACGCATATTTAATAAATATCCCTGGCTAACATCACTACCATACTGGGTACTACTCCAGTAATTTCCATCAGTTGATCCGATTCCTTTTAACACGCCCCCATCATTAGTTACCCATCCGGTAAGATGAAGCTTCAAAATCGAATTATAAGCATCAGTCGAAGACGCCCAATTTTGGGGAAGTCCATCTGCATTTGACCATTCCATCATAGTCGGAATTCGCCAGCCTGTACCTAACAGTCTGCTACACGGATCATTCTGAGACAACCAATTACTATTTTCTGATATGCTGGTTATCCATGTCATTGATGGAGTTCTGATTGTTCCATCATATTTATATCCTTGTAAACGATTAAACTGCCAGTACCAACCAGCAGAGGTTCCCGTTGCATCAGTGACCGAGATTGCCTGCTGATCGGCACCTAAGTTTTGCGTAAGCCAACAAGCCGCCTTACCACCTATATTACTGCTAACTGAATGATAAGTTACTGTTTTACTTATAGGAGCACCGTTAAGACCAGCCACATGCAAAACAGAAAAACTTGAGGGACAAACTTTAAAGGTAGTCACTGTAGGGCTATATGCAGTACCTATACTATTTGTTGCATAAGCCCGAACAGAATAAGTATAAGCTTCGGAAAGACCGGTTAGTGTAGCCTTACTTATCCCAACTCCCGTACCCACATTCACAATGTTATCACTTAAAGTTGGCGTTCCGGCAGTACTCCAACAAAACCCTCTTGCCGCAATAGCAGAGCCCCCATCCGGAGTGACAATAGCTTTAAGGTCAACAGAACTATCTGCAATATTAGACGTAGAAACTACACTAACAGCCGGAGTGCTTGTAAATGCAGAATCCCGAATACAACGCAAAGTAAAACCAAACCATTTGTAATCATTGTACATGTTATTAGTACTACTTTTGAACAAATAATACAATCCAGATGTGGTTGACGTTGATGTACTACCCCAAAAGGTTCCGCGCACACCTCTATCAACCAGAAGCCCTTTTGTATCTTCCAGGAAACCGGAATAGTGCATTTGCAACGGTGATGTATAGGGTGTTTGCCCTTGGGCAACAGCATTGGATATTACATTAGCGTATTCCGTCGACGTAGGAATACGCCAGCCGCCTCCTAACAACAAAGAGCATGGATCATTACCAGACAACCAGTCGCTTGACTCTGTAACATTAGCCCATGCAGTAGATGGTGTTCGGCTAGTGATATACTGATACCCTTGCGGCCTATTAAATTGCCAATACCACCCTGCAGAAGGTTCAGTAGCATCAGTCAACGATGTAGCCTGCTGATCGGCACCTAAATTTTGCGTAAGCCAACAGGCTGCCTTACCACTAATATTACTACTAACTGAATGATAAGTAACTATTTTACTTACCGGAGCTCCATTAAAGCCCTCAATATGCCGAACAGAGAAACTTGAAGGACAAACCTTAAAACTGGTGACTGTAGGACTATACGATGTTCCTTTGCTGTTAGTTGCATAGGCACGAACATAATACGTCGAAGTCTCTGACAATCCGGAGAGTGCATCTTGAATTATTCCAACTCCAGATCCAACTGAAATAACATTATCACTCAGAGTTGGTGTTCCGGTTGTATTCCAACAAAAACCACGCGCCGTGACAAAAGCCCGACTATCTGGAGTTACCGCGGCAGTAAGATTCGCACCTGAGTTAGTGATGTTAGTCAGCGAAACCGCGCTCACAAAGGGCGTACTAGCAAACACAGTATCCCGAATACAACGCAAGGTAAAACCAAACCATTTGTAATCATTGTACATGGCATTTGTACTACTATTGAACAAATAATACATCCCAGATGTAGTTGACGTTGAAGTACTACCCCAGAAGGTTCCACGTGCACCTCTATCAACCAGAAGTCCTTTTGTATCTTCCAGAAAACCGGAATAGTGCATTTGCAACGGTGATGTATAGGGCGTTTGTCCTTGGGCAGCAAAACTGGATATTACATTAGCGTATTCCGTCGATGTAGGTATACGCCAGCCGCCTCCTAACAACAAAAAACATGGATCATTAGCTAGCACCCAGTTGCTTGATTCTGTTACATTTGCCCATGTAGCAGATGGCGTTCGGTTAGTAGTATACTGATATCCTTGCGACCGATTGAATTGCCAATACCAACCAGCAGAAGGCTCAGTAGCATCAGTTAACGATGTAGCCTGCTGATCTGCACCTAAATTTTGCGTAAGCCAACAGGCCGCCTTACCACTAATATTACTACTAACAGAATGATAAGTCACAGTTTTACTTACCGGGGCACCATTAAATCCCTCAATATGCTGAACAGAGAAACTTGAAGGGCAAACCTTAAAACTGGTAACTGCAGAACTATACGACGTCCCTTTGCTGTTAGTTGCGTAGGCACGAACATAATAAGTATAAACCTCAGAAAGACCGGTTAGTGTAGTTGTACCTGTCCCAATCCCAGATCCAACTGAAATAACATTATCACTCAGAGTTGGTGTTCCGGTTGTATTCCAACAAAAACCACGTTCCGAGACAAAAGACTGACCATCTGAAGCTACCGCAGCAGTAAGATTTGTACCTGTGTTAGTCATGTTAGTCAGCGAAACTGTGCTTACAAAGGGTGTGCTAGTAAACACCGTATCCCGAATACAACGTAAGGTAAAGCCAAACCATTTGTAATCACTGTACATGTTATTAGTATTACTACGGAACAAATAATACATCCCAGATGTAGTTGATGTTGATGTACTACTCCAGAAGGTTCCGCGTGCACCCCTATCAACCAAAAGTCCTTTTGTATCTTCCAAAAAACCGGAATAGTGCATTTGCAACGGTGATGTATAGGGCGTTTGTCCTTGGGCAGCAGCATTGGATATTACATTAGCATATTCAGTCGATGTAGGGATACGCCAACCACCTCCTAACAACAAAGAACATGGATCATTAGCAGACACCCAGTTGCTTGATTCTGTTACATTTGCCCATGCAACAGATGGCGTTCGGTTAGTAGTATACTGATATCCTTGCGACCGATTGAATTGCCAATACCAGCCAGCAGAAGGCTCAGTAGCATCAGTTAACGATGTAGCCTGCTGATCGGCACCTAAGTTTTGCGTAAGCCAACAAGCCGCCTTGCCACTAATATTGCTACTAACTGAATGATAAGTAACAGTTTTACTTATAGGAGCTCCGTTTAGCCCCTGTATATGCAGTACGGAGAAAGTGGCCGGGCAGACCTTGAAACTGGTTACTGTCGGGCTATAAGCCGTACCTATACTGTTAGTTGCAAAGGCTTTGACATAATAAGTATAATTTTCGGACAAGGACGATAACGTAGTTGTGATAGATCCGAGCCCAGCACCAATATTGACTACATTATCACTCAACGTTGGATTCCCGGTAGTATTCCAGCAGAACCCGCTGGCAGTAACCGGAGAGCCTCCATCCGGAGAGATGATAGCTGTCAAATATGCAGAAGACGCTGTGACATTTGGCGCGTTTGCTGCACTTACCGACGGCGTTGTCAAAATAATCGTATCTCTTAAACATCTTACTGCAAATCCGTACCATTTATTGTTTGAAAACATTCTGAATGTTCCATTATTGCCGAAATCCATATAAGAAGCACTTGTTGTTCCGGTTTCCATGCTACTCCAGAAAGTCGCCCAAGATCCTCTCCTGTATAATATAGCATCTCTCGCTTCTATATACCCATTGTAATGCAACTTCAATGGAGAAGTGTAAGGCGACTCATTTTTAGCTTGTATGGTTGCTATCATATTGCTCCATTCAGTTGATGTGGGTATACGCCAACCGCCACCCAACATCTGAGCGCAAGGATCATTTACAGGCAACCAATCACTTGTTTCGCTAATGCTTGTCCAGGAAGTAGCCGGTACCCGTGTTGTTGCGTAAGCATATCCTTGCACTCGGTTGAATTGCCAGTACCACCCGGCCGCCTGAACCGTTGCATCACCAATGGAAGAAGCAACAGAATCAGCACCCAGATTCTGTGTGATCCAGCAACGTGCAGCCCCAGAGTAAGTACTGTTGATGGAGTGGTAAACAACTGTTTTCGACTCGGGAGCTCCATTCATGCCTGCTAGGTGCTGTACGGTAAATGTCGGACGACAAATCTTAAATCCAAGAGAATCTGAACTATAGGAAACACCGGCACTGTTGATTGCATACGCCCGAACATAATACGTGGGTCCTTCTTTTAAACCAGACAACGTTGTTGTTATTATGCCGACTCCGTCACCCAGAGCAATCGGGTTGTCACTGATAGTCGGTTTTCCTGTCGCATTCCAACAGAATCCACGAGTTGTAACCGGCGAGCCCCCATCAGGAGTTACCGAAGCCTTCAGATCTACTCCTGTATTATTCATATTAAGTAGTGCAACCTTGCTTACAGACGGTTTAGTTATAACCAAACTATCTCTTATACACCTTACAGAGAAACCATACCATTTATTGTTTGGAAACATTCTCAAGGTACCGTTATTGCCAAAATCTATGTATGAAGCAGTTGTGGAAGATATTGCTGTGCTGCTCCAAGCCTGCGACCACGATCCTCTGGAAGATAACGATGCATTACTTGCTTCGAGAAAGCCTCCGTAATGCAACTTCAGCGGAGATGCATAAGGAGATTGTCCCAGAGCTCCCATTGAAGTAACAGCATTGGTCCACTCTGTCATTGTGGGTATGCGCCATCCGTTACCCAGTAACAATGCACAGGGATCATTGGATGGCAACCAGTTACTATTTTCGGAGATGCTGGTGACCCAAGGAGTAGATGGTGTACGAGTAGTGCCGTCGTGTTTGTATCCCTGTATCCTATTAAATTGCCAGTACCACCCGGCTGCATCGTCTGCAGTTTCAGCTATGGATGTTGCCTGACGATCAGCCCCCAGATTTTGCGTTAACCAACAAGCACTCTTACCACCAATGCTCGTACTTATTGAATGATACCTTACTGTTTTAGATACCGGAGCCCCATTCAGACCCTCAGCATGAGTTATATCAAATGATGCCGGACACAACCTGAAGCTCGTTATAGTCGGACTATAACCAGTCCCGAAACTATTTGTTGCATAAGCTCTGATGTAATAAGTTGGTGTATCATTAAGATCGCGTATGGTATCCTTGATCACACCTATTCCAGATCCAAGAGATGACGGATTATCTGCTAAAGTTGGATTCCCTGTGGTATTCCAACAGAATCCGCGATCTGTTACTGGTGCTCCACCATCATTAGTTACAATGGCATTACTAACTCCTGAATTATTTGTCAGATCTGACATCACCACATTGCTTATAGTTGGTTTCACGACCATGGTGGTCAAACTATCCAAATTGCCATAAGCCTCTCCTTTGCTGTTGATAGCATAAGCTCTGACATAATATTTAGTTCCCGGTGACAAACCAACGATCTTATTCGTATAAAGACCAAGACCTCCTGTTGCATTATTATTTCTTGTTGCCAATGAAATAGTCGGATTAGAGCTTGTACTCCAGCAGACTCCCCTGGTGGTAACAGGCATACCTCCATCATCTGTGACATTTCCACCACTTACAGCAGCTATACTATCAACAGTAGATGGTTTAACAGTGAATAAAGTAGGCAAACGTACAGGCAAGGTTGTAAAGCTAATCTCACTACCATACCCAACTCCAACAGCATTGGTTGCATAAGCTCGTACATAATATGTAGTATTTGGCTGCAAATCTGAAATGTTACATATAAAGTTACCAATAGTATGGCTTGTTGTGTCTACGGTTTTCGAAGCCGCATCGATGGTTGGATTACTATAGATACTCCAACAAACTCCCCTTGACAAAATACTGCTCCGCCCATCATTTGTAATTTCACCGCCACTGGTTGCGGTTGTTGCAATTATATTAGCTGCATTATATGTTGCTGATAAAGTCGGGAGTCCATTCGTCAAAATTGTTTTTTCCTCACCATAGGCTACCCCAATTTTATTAACAGCATAAGCACGAATATAATACATTGTATTTGGCTGCAAATTAGTCATACTTACAGTAAACGAATCCATCCCGGAACCATTATTCGTCATATAATCACTAATTGTCGGGTTTGTATGCGTTGCCCAACAAAGACCTTTTTGCGTAATATCAGCACCGCCATTATTAGTAATAACACCCCCACTGTTTGAAGAATAGCCCGTCACAAATGCCGGATTCATTGTTTTCAACATTGGCGCTGTAGGGAAGATCGTTTCAGTTACCTGATTTCCATATGCAGTTCCGGCACTATTAGTAGCATACGCCCGCATATAATAAGCCGTACTCATTTGCAAACCTGTCACAATACTTGTAAAAGTTCCAACACCCACACCATCAGAAGTCTTATTAACAGCTACTGTATCCGGATTAAACGATGGGGTAACACTCCATATTATCCCTCTGGAAGTTATGTTGCCTCCTCCATCACTCGATATTTGTCCACCTGTAGCCATGGTAGATTTTGAAGTCGGGGTAATAACCTTAGTCGTGAGGATTGGCAAGGCAACCGGAGTAGTAAAAGAAACCTCATCACCATAAGCAACACCCTGACTATTTACCGCGTAGGCTCTGACATAATATGTAGTTACCGGCTTCAGATCTGTAATAGAACTATAAAAATCATTTCCATTCCATGGATCTGTTGTTGTTTTCGTATACAAACCGATTGTAGGTCCATGACCCGTACTCCAGCACACTCCACTATTGGTTATTGCTGCTCCACCATCACTTATCAGTGTCCCGCCTCCGGCAGCACTGTATCCTGACGAAGATGGAGATACCAACCTCGTTTTCAACACCGGAAGATCCTGAGTTTTGAAACTAATCTCATTACCATAAGCAACTCCAATACTATTAACCACTAAAGCTCTGGCATAATAGACAGTACCCATCTTCAGACCTATAATTACAGACTCATAATTACCGTTTCCGGAATCCTTTACTGAAATTTTATTTACAACTACCGTATCCGGACGAAATCCTGATGTTGTACACCAAACCATACCTTTTGTTGTTATAGGCTCTCCTCCATTATCGGAAATATACCCACCTGAGTAAGCACTCGTTCCGCCCACTTTCCATACATCGCGCGTTACTACACTTGCCAATGAAGGAGGATCAGTCGTAAAACCGACTTCATTACCATAAGCTGTTCCGGCAATATTAGTAGCGTAGGCAATTACATAGTATTTCGTAGAGCCTTTCAATTCTGCAAGTGGGCTTGTGTATTTGCCGGATCCGGATCCATCTGAAGTTTTGTTTATACGCACTGTATCCGGATCAAAACCCATAACGGTACTATACACAACACCTCTTGCCGTAATACCAGCCCTTCCGTCATTCGTAATATTTCCGCCACTAATTCCTCTGGTAGGTCCATTTGCTACAGCATCAACGGTAGTTAAGGTAGGCAAGGTAGGTGTAATAAAACTTATCTCATCACCATAAGAAATTCCTACACTATTCTCAACATAAGCCCTAACATAATATACCGTTTGGGCTTGCAGACCTGTTATATTTGCCGTAAAGGAACCAACATAATATCCCGTCGTTGCTGTTTTATTGAAAACAACAGTATCAGGATTAAAGCCAGACACTAAACTCCAAACAACACCACGCGTTGTGACTAAAGCCCCTCCATTACTACTGATATCACCTGCACCAACAGCAGTTTTCGACGAACTGGCATAGGCAGTCGTTGTACTTATCGTTGCTAAGACGGGAGCCTGGGTCGTAAAACTTTCGATATTTCCGTACGAAATTCCAACACTATTAATTGCATAAGCCCTGACGTAATAAGTGACACTTCCCATTAGCCCGTTTATTGTTTGCGTAAAATTGCCGACTTTCGGACCATTAATGGTATGACCATCCGATATGGTTGGCAGAATATTTTCGCTCCAGCAAATTCCACTTTCCGAAATATCCGCACCTCCGTTATCTATTATAATTCCTCCGGCTTTTGCCGAAACATTCGTAACAGAAGACAAATCGGGAGCTGCAGTAGTTACGACCGGATAATTGACGGTTGTAAAAGTGACTTCATTGCCGGCATATGAAATACCTGCACTATTTATAACATAAGCCCGGACATAATAGCTTTGTCCGCGCTTAAGATTACTCAACACGGATATAAAACTGCCGGAACCTGCCTGCGTTGTTTTATTATAAACAACCGTATCGGGGGTAAATCCGGAAATGCAACTCCAAACCAGGCCTACAACAGAGATTGTTCCACCTCCATTATTTAAAACAGAGCCACCACTTGTGCCATGCAAACCATCACCAGAACTTACTCCCTGATTTGTGGTTACGATTGCTAAAACTGGTGGCTCTGTAGTAAATGTTTCTATTTGTCCATAGGCAATTCCCGCTTCATTAACGGCATAAGCCCGCACGTAATAGGTGGTACTACCCATTAAATTTGTCATGCTATGAATGAAAGTTCCTATGCCAATTCCACAAGAGGTATGCGTATCATCAATAGTAGGATTTCCGGTTATATTCCAACAAATTCCACTATTTGTTACCTGCGCCCCACCGTCGCCTAAAATTTCACCTCCACCTGTAGCTGCCATGCTGGTAACCGAATTTACTCCAGATGTCACCACCGTGGCAGTAGTAACTGTTGTAAATGAAACTACCTCACCGTATGCCACCCCTACTGCATTAATGGCATAAGCCCGCATATAATACGTCGACACAGCCGACAATCCGGTTATTCCAGCTGCAAAATTTCCCAATCCACTTCCGCTTACAGTATAACTATCATTCAGGGTAGGATTTCCGGTACTATTCCAACAGATACCCCTTTCTATCACGGAAGAACCTCCAGTACTACTTACCACACCTCGTCCGATTGCTGTTTTTGCTCCAATATTTATTACATCTGAAGAAGAAATAACCGGTAACACAGGAGGAGCCGTTTTTAAACTATCGAGATTTCCATACGAAATACCTACATCATTTACAGCATAGGCTCTGACATAATATTTGGTACTGCCCATCAGATCGTTCAGATAGGAAACAAAACCTCCAGCCCCACTGCCATTGGTAGTATAGCTATCGTTTACAGTCGGATTAGCAGTTGTACTCCAGCAAATTCCACGAGAACTCACCTCACCATTACCATCCGAAGATATAAATCCTCCGGTCACAGCAGCCATTGAAGTAATCGCACTAGGCCTAGAAGTAACAACAAAAGCCAAGGTATCCGTTGACAAGCTATCCAGACTTCCATAGCCAACACCGTAGCTATTTACAGCATATGCTCTGACGTAATATTTAGTAGCAGCATGTAAGCCAACGATGTGACTTGTAAATGATCCTAAACCCGTGCCATCGATAGACTCCGACGTCTTAGTTAATAAATTTACAGAAGGAATACTGTCCGGACTCCAACAAACACCTTTTGCTTGCAAGGTTTTATCTCCTACATAAACCACCGTTCCGCCGCTATAAACATCATAGCCATGAATATTATTCGGCGCAGTTGTGCTTAGAACCGGTAAACCTGTAGTCTTAAAGCTGGTTTGACTGCTATAAGCTGTCCCAACAGAATTAACAGCGTATGCTTTTACATAATACGTTGTATTCGGAGATAATTTTGAAAGATACACTGTAAAGGTTCCTATATCTCTTACGTTAATGGTAGCAGAAGGTACATAGGTATAATTTACACGGTCGGTACTATAACACAGTCCCCTTGATGAAACTAATGCACCTCCGTTATTCAAAAGCAAAAATGTTCCGGTAGCAGTACTATCAATAACATCACTTATTGTAGGAGGATTCAGTTCGGGCAATACCGGAGGAGGAGTTGTGAACTGCAGCAAGTTCCCATAGGCTATACCATATGCATTAACAGCGTATGCCCTTATATAGTAAGTGGTATTTCCCAACAAGTTCATCAGATTACTTGGAAACTCCCCAACCCCGGAACCGTCATTCGTTATAATCATATCCTTATCGTCCACAGGATCACCTTTTACACTCCACAGAAGCCCTCTCTTCGTTATCGGAGCACTCATATTACTGGTTATTTTGCCTCCGCTTATGGCCGACATACTTGTAATATCACGCGTATCTAACGTGATGATTACGGGAGCTTCCGGAATAATGCTAAATGTCCTGTCTTCACCATATGACACACCAATAACATTTTTGGCATAAGCCCTGTAATGATAAATTACACGCTGACTCAGGTTGGTTATAATACTCGTAAATATTCCTAACCCGTTTCCATCGGAAGTATAAGAATTAGCAAGCGTTGGATTGAATGTTTCACTCCAACAAACCCCTCTTTCGGTTACCGGTGCACCCCCATCACTGATTACGTTACCCCCTACAGTGGCTGAAGTATTGAATAGAGAAGAGGCCGCAAAGGTTACTACTCTTGCCGAATCAGGTAAGGTAATCAATTCTTGTTGACCGTACGAAACACCGGCAGCATTCACTGCATACGCCCTTACATAATAAGTTTTTCCGGCTCTCAATCCAGTCATGACACTACTAAATGTTCCGGTCCCATTGCCTGAAAATGATTCTGCTGTTTTAGTATTTACAACCAAAGATGGGTTTGGCAAAGTATCCCAGCAAATACCCCGCATTTTGATGACAGAATAGCCAACATCCATTACTTCGCCGCCGCTATTGGCTGTAGTTCCAGCCAGTCCCGATGGAACTGTAGTTACAACGTTTACATGTTTAGCTGTTGTGAAGCTTACTTCAGGCCCGTATTCAGTTCCGATTTTATTTGTTCCATAAGCTTTTACGTAATAAATTGTACCTTCTGACAGTCCTGTCAGCTTCGTTTTGAAAGAGCCAATGCCGAAAGGTGTCGTATCTGAAGAAGAAACACATTGATAGCTTACTTTATCTGTGCTATAGCACAGTCCTTTGTCTGTTATAACGGCTCCTCCATTGTTTAGAAGCGCCGAGGTACCTACTGCCGAGCTACCTGTAATACTATCTATGGTTAGATACACATCTAGTCCGGGTGTCTGGGCTGCAGTTGTTGTAAACTGAATTAAATTACCATAAGCAGTACCTACACTATTGGTAGCATAGGCTCTCAGATAGTAAGTGGTATTACCCAACAAAGAAGATAATGAACTAGCGTATGTACCAAGTCCGGAACCATCATTCGTTTGAGCACTTGAGCTATCAATCAATGGATCAGCAGTTGCACTATAGCGGACTCCTCTATGAGTCACCTGAGCTCCTCCGTCAGCAGTTATATTCCCGCCGCTTTCGGCAGTCATATTGGTTAGCTTATTTAGCGGTAATGTAGTAATTTCCGGCACTGCCAATGGAGTAGTAAATAAGACATTATCGCCATAAGCAACACCCTGTAAATTGCAAGCATATGCCCGAACATAATACTTTGTATTCGGGAGCAGGTTGACCAAATTACTGATATAGGTACCAATTCCAGAACCACCAGAGATCTGCACTGTTTTTGTACTAAGAGTTGTATCGGGATCGATGGAAGTGTTCCAACATACCCCTTTGCTTATTATATTCGTCCCTCCGTCAGTCAGTACATTGCCTCCCCCTGTAGCTGTATATCCGGATATATTATTTGAAACCGGAGAAGTTATAACTGCTGGATAACAGGCAATATCATTCCAGTTAGAGCCGTTGTAATAGCGGATAGTTTTTGATGATGAATTAATATAGATAGCACCAGCACTTAATCCTTGTACAACCGGATTATTACTCATCACTGGCAATTTATAAGTTACTAACTCTTTACCTGACGAGAAACCACTATTATCATTCACAGTACCCGTTGCAAGGTCAACCATTTTTGACCACAAGATACCATTATAAACCATCACAGCTTTTGTTGCTGTAGAATAATAAATTGAGCCGGATTGAGGATTGAGAGGTGCATTTATCAATGACGGGAGATAAGGAATTCCATGCTTAACTACAAAAAAATCCTGTGGACTATTAGCAGATATATTACCTGTACAAAGAGTTTCCCACCCTGTTCCCGTATAAATAAGAGGTTTTGCATCAACACTACTTAAGATCAGCATACCAAGTTCCGGTGAAGCAACAACAGTAGGATCCAACACTGGTAAATGTGGAATATCTCCAACTATTCTAAAATGACTTTGCCCTAAAGCCAAATTTAAACCGAATACCTGAATTAATAAAAGCAGTATATTAAATAAACGTTTCAAAACCGATATAGCAAACTACGTAACAAATAATGCAAAATGATAGTACTGAAAAATGCGGACTATGTGAAACACAAACAAAAATAAAAAAAGCATCCAGCTTTTTTTACAAAACACAAACATTTACCCCTATATTTTAACTACAATTAAACATTAAGGCTACATTCAAAGCATACAACAAAAATAACGAGGTAAATAGAACATTAGCAAAGCAATATATCAATATTATTTACCACAACTTCAATTAGAATAAAAAACGACAAGCCCTATAAACATTATCAAATCAAAAAAAAGAGATTCCAAAAACTCTATATTCATATTTTGGACTAAGGCACAGTATCTATTCAAAATTAAAAGCCCCCTTAAATTGGCCAAACCAATTTAAGAGGGCTTTATTTAGACTAAGCTATATTGCATTATTTAGAATTTTCAGTTGAAGTATCTTTAACTTCCTCTTCCTTGCCGGGATGAATACCCGGATGATGGATAATGGTAAGTACGCTGAGAAACTGACTATAAAAAGACGGATTGAATTGTTTTAATGGAACATCAGCGAACATAAAGAATCCCGAATAACATTTTTCTGCATATGCAGAATTTCAAAGTGTTGATGCAGGATATTTTTCTGCATATGCAGAATTTCGAAGTGTTGATGCAGGATATTTTTCTGCATATGCAGGATTTCAAAGTGTTGATGCAGGATATTTTTCTGCATATGCAGAATTTCGAAGTGTTGATGCAGGATATTTTTCTGCATGTGCAGGATTTCCAAGTGTTGATGCAGGATATTCTTCTGCATATGCAGAGTTTCTTAGTGTTGATGCAGGATATTTTTCTGCACATGCAGAGTTTTCTAGTGTTGATGCAGAATATTTTTCTGCATATGCAGAGTTCCCTTATGCATGTGCAGAATATTTTTAGTTTGCAACCTTTTCCCAATAGTTAGCAACCTTTTTTCCTTAGGTTACAAACTTTTTTCCTTAGGTTGCAAACTATTCCCAATAGTTCACTAACTTTTCTCAATAGCTTGCAACCTTTTTTCTTTAGGTTGCAAACTTTCCCCAATAGTTCACTAACCTTTTCCAATAGTTTGCAACCTTTTTTCCTTAGGTTGCAAACCTTTTCCAATAGTTTGCAACCTTTTTTCCTTAGGTTGCTAACTTTCCCCAATAGATTGCAAACTTTTCTCAATAGTCACAACCAATTCCGACCTTATCACACCCAATTCCGACTACGTTACAATCAATCCCGACCTCGTTACGATCAATTCCGAGCATGTTACGACCTATTCCGACTACGTTACGATCAATTCCGACCTCGTCACGATCAATTCCGACCTCGTCACGACCAATTCCGACCTTGTTACGATCAATTCCGACCTCGTCACGACCAATTCCGACCTTGTCACACCCAATTCCGACTACGTTACGATCAATTCCGAGCACGTTACGATCAATTCCGACCTTGTTACAATCAATCCCGAGCACGTTGCAAACTATTCCCAATTGTTCACTAACTTTTCTCAATAGTTTGCAACCTTTTTCCCTTAGTTTGCATCAGAATATTTTTACACCCGCTGAAGTAGCAGTTATAGAAGCATCACTTACCCTGCCATAATCAATTCCGACTTCGTTACGATCAATTTCGACTGTTTCACAGGGCTTATTTACCAATACGTATAGCCACTAGTGAACGTTGCAGATTGTCCGTCGTAGTTAGTAACAACCACATCAGTTGCACCGACGGCATGGACTGGAGTGCCGGCTGTGATGGAAGTTGGGCTAACAAAATTGATGTTTGTGGCTTGAACACCACCAATTGTCACATTCGATTGATCAGTTTCAATTGTTCTCCAGTTGGTTATCCATGATTTATTAGAGACATTAGGGCGATTATGAGTCAGGGGAGCACGGTAGATCGCACTAGAGTAAGCAGTATTGTAGCCACCAAATAAATATACAAAATCATCGATTACTGCAACTTGTGACCCATATTGAAGAGCAGGTATGACACCACTAGCAACCGTCCACGTTGTCGGATCAGAAACAGATGATTTATAAATTACACTTATGCCCGCACTTCCGTTATATCCGCCAAGCAGATAATTATAATTGCCTACTGTTATTATTTGAGAAAGACCCGATGCACCCGGCAAAGTTTTACCTGTGTTTGTCCATGTAGTTGGATCTGAAACCGGTGCACTATAAATAATCTTTGCATATGATCCGGTATTTCCACCGAAGATATAAACATGATCTCCAATAACAGAAACTGCCCCGGTATATGAGCCCGAAGGCAATGTCTTACCGGTATTTATCCATGTAGTTGGATCTGAAACCGGTGCCCTGTAAATTGAACTCAGCAGCGATGTGCTATACCCACCAAATAGATATAAATAATCTCCTATAGTGAAAATCTGACTTGCATGGGTTGCGACCGGCAACGTCTTGCCAGTATTTATCCATGTTGTCGGGTCAGAAACCGAAGCCGAATAGATGGTATTCACTGCACCACCATTGTAACCACCAAAAAGATAGAGCTTATCGGCAATCCTAACCAGGTTTTGCCAATATAAACTTGCAGGCAAAACAGTGCCGGTATTACTCCAGCTAGTCGGATCTGAAACAGGCGCAGAATAAATAACATTAACAGCTGCACTGCCATTATAGCCTCCAAAAAGATAGATTTTATCCCCAATAACTGCCAATTGCGAACCATAGAGTGCACCTGGCAGCGTCTTCCCACTCACGGTCGCCCAACCAGCGTCCCCTCCTGAATTTGGCAGAATGAAATTCATCCCCGTAATCGTCACATTTGTTCCACCCATAGCCGATCCTGTATTAGGAGAAATTGAAGAAACTGTCGGTAGCAGTTCTGCAAATGTAAAAGCATTAGTAAGTGTGGCTGGTTGTAAGTCGGGGTTAGTCACCACCACATCAAAAGTTCCCACAATATGTGCAGGAACAGATACACTCAAGGTGTTAGCATCTATTCTGGTTACAGAAGTTGCGTCTATTCCTCCAAATTTCACCGTCGGAGAGCCAACAAAGTCAGATCCGGAAATCGTCACAAGACCTCCACCAGTTCTCTGTGAAGTCGCCGGTGTTATGCTGCTGACCGTTGGCGGTAGAACATATGTATAACCATTAGTTAACGTTGCAGATTGTCCGTCACAGTTGGTTACAGTTACATCAGCAGATCCAGCAGCACCAGCAGGGGCATTAACAATAATAGTTGATGAATTAACTACTGTTCCAAATACCACAGTTCCTCCAAACGAGACACGAATAGTTGTACCTCCTGGCGTTTGCTTGGAGTATGCAACAGGTACAGATGAACCAGAAACCCTGTTTCTATAAAACATTGCAATACGACCAGCTCCGCCAGCTCCACCAGGCCAACTCACATAGCCTCCGGCACCACCATTAGCCAAAACCGAGCTAGAACCGAAATTAGAATTAGTTACATTAAACAAGATCGAACCACCGGCACCACCTCCGCCACTCCCAGGTTCTCCATCACCGGGATCATATGCATTTGCACCAGTATTGCCACCTGAACTTATTACACCTCCATTTAAAAGCTTGCCAGCCTCAAGCATAAGAATACCGCCGCCTGAGCCACCGGCTCCACCGTACCCAACTGAACCATCATTATCTCCAGCAGCACCGCCACCACCAGAACCAAAGTATGCTGTTGAAAGATCTTGTATGCCATAAGCAGAACCGGCATAACCACCATAAGCGTGGTAGTAGCCAGTACCTCCCACGCCCACAACTCCATAGCTTCCACCGCCACCGCCACCACCATTATCGCCAACAGATTCATCGCAATATACTCCGCCACCACCAGCACCATAATATCCAGGGTAAGTCTGGTCATTAAGATAACCCGGATATGATTCGCCACGTCGCCCGTTGCAACTTCCATTACAACCGGATCCTGCCCGATAACCTTTACCGTTCACGCTAATTGCGCCGTTATTGATCACCGTTCCACTGGCTTTAAAATAGAGTACGCCACCCTTTGTTCCATCCCAGGCATCAGCAGTCATAGTCATACCAAAATTGACGGTTACGTCCGTGTAATTTGGAACTCTCTGAAGCATTACACGCTGATTTGTTGACGCAATGCCAATATTATTGTCATCAGTTGTATTGTTTCCGTAATATTTCGTTTTATTAGTCGTAAATGTTACAACATTTGAAGACACTGACTGAATTCTCAACGTTTCATAATTTCCAACATTGTCATATTTAGTGCTGGTTCCTTGCTGATTAATGAGCAATATTTCGTCGCCAACCACGAGACAGCCTGCTGCAGGCACGGTAGAAAGCGTTGCCGTATTTGCCGTTAGTGCTGTAACAGAATAATTAACGGCATCGGCACAAGTTCTGCCAGTGGCTATCGCATCAGTGTTGATATTTTTGTTTGTATCAATCGTTATAGGACCATCTGAACCACTTCCAACGCTACCGACAAAATTTGCCCCGGTGATCGTCACAGTCGTCCCACCCAAAGTTGAACCATTGTCTGGAGAAATCGAAGAAATAGTCGGAAGCAAATAGGTAAATCCACCTGCCAATGTTGCAGATTGCCCGTCGTAATTAGTAACAACCACATCAGCTGGACCTGCGGGGTGAGGCGGAGTGTCAGCAGTTATAGAAGTGGAACTAGCAAAATTAATGTATTCGGCTTGATTTCCACCAATCGTCACATTGGATTGATCAGTTGCAATCGTTTTCCAGTTAGTTAACCAAGGTTTATTGTATACATTAGGACGATTACGCGTCAGAGGTGCACGGTAAATGGTGTTGATTGCTGCGGTTGTGTAACCCCCAATGAGGTACGCATAGTCATCGATAACAGCAACACTGGAAACATGTAGAGCTGCAGGTAAAGTACTTGCCGAGGTAGTCCAGGTGGTCGGATCGGTTATGGGAGCTGTAAAGATTGAAGATACACTGGTACTGCCGTTAGTACCACCTAGCAAATACAGATAGTCACCCATGGTTATAAGTTGGGCATGGGCATTGTTCGCTGGCAAAGTCTTGCCTGTATTAATCCAAGTAGTTGGGTCAGAAACCGAAGCAGTGTAAATGACGTTCGTGTAAGCACTACCATTGTAGCCACCGAAAAGATACAATTTATTACCAATGGTGGCTACTTGCGAACCATAGAGATTACCTGGCAAGGTCTTACCAGTATTACTCCAGGTTGTAGGGTCAGAAATCGAGGCCGTATAAATGACATTTGTAGCGGCTCCACTGAGTCCTCCAAACAGATACAAATTATTGTTAGCAATTGCAAGTTGAGAATGATAAAGATTTCCAGGCAAAGTCTTACCTGAAACAACTGTCCAGGTAGTTGGATCAGAAACCGAGGCAGTGTAAATAACGTTGGTTACAGCGCCATTATGCCCACCAAACAGATATAAATTACTACCAACTATTGCTAATTGTGAGCCATAAAGATTTCCCGGTAAAGTTTTACCGGTATTACTCCAGGTTGTCGGATCTGAAACAGGCGCAGAATAAATAACATTTACGTATGCGCTACCATTGTAACCACCAAAAAGATATATCTTATCCCCAATAACTGCCTGCTGTGAACCATAAAGTGTACCAGGCAGCGTCTTTCCACTCACTGTCGCCCAGCCAGCATCCCCTCCTGAATTTGGCAAAATGAAATTTGTCCCCGTAATCGTGACATTTGTTCCACCAGGAGTCGGTCCCGTTGATGGCGTTATACTACTTACTACCAACGGAGGCTTAGTCATGAAACTTTTAACAACAGAACTGTATGCAGTTCCTATATTATTGATGGCATAGGCACACACATAGTAATTGGTAGCTGGTGCTAATCCGCTCAGTGTTGCAGAGAATGCCCCTGTCCCAGTAGAACCATCAATAATCTTGTTGTCAGCCACAGTTGGATTACCCGATGTATTCCAACAGAAACCACGCTCTGTTACCGTAGAACCACCATCGGGATTGACGATAGCCGAAACACCGGCAGACAATGAAGTTATGTCAGACAAAGTAAGATTACGAACTATTGGTGGACTCATCACCACTGTATCCCTAAGGCATCGCAGCGAAAATGCATATTTAGATTTAGAATTAGCATCAGCCCCCGTCATCCAAAAATTCGACGAATTGAAGCCCGTATAATAAGCATCCGTTCCACTATATTGCGTTGCCGACCAGTAATCCCCTTCTGAACCCCTGTATACAATAGAACCAGCATTACTATAAAAATATCCGGCACCATGGAGTTTGAGTATCGAATTATAAGCATCGTTATAGTTTGCCCAATTTTGCGGAGCACCCTTAGCAGCTGTCCATTCTGAATTGATCGGAATGCGCCATCCGGTGCCAAGCAGCAAAACGCATGGGTCATTAACCGAAACCCAGTTGCTATTCTCGTTGATGGCACTTACCCATGGAGATGGATAACGAACCGTTGTGTATTGATAACCCTGAACACGGTTAAACTGCCAATACCAACCACCAGAAGCTTCTGTGGCATCGGTAGCTGACACAGCCTCATGATCGGCACCCAGGTTTTGGGTAATCCAACAAACCGCTTTACCACTGATAATACTGCTTACCGAATGGTACGTAACTGTTTTGGAAACCGGTGCGCCATCAATGCCTTCAATATGCTGAACGGTAAATACCGGTGGACATACCTTGAACTGCGTTACCGTAGAACTATAAGCTGTCCCGATACGATTTGTAGCATACGCCCGTATATAATAGGTAACACCTTCTGCCAAACCTGTAATACTATCGGTAAAGGCTCCTGTATTATTGCCCTCTGAAATCATATGATCAGCCGTGGTAGGATTACCTGTTGTATTCCAGCAGAAACCTCTGGTTGTAACCAGAGATCCTCCGTCAGGCGTAGCCGTGGCAGTAGCCGTTACAGCTGTTTTAGACTTGCCAATTATAGTCACATCGCTTACAGAGGGCTTAGATACCAGAACAGAATCCCGGATACAACGTAAAGAAAATCCATAGGTAGATTTTGCATTATTTGTATTAGTTGCCGCAATAGCACATGATGCAGCATCGAAGCTTAAATATGCAGCATTAGTTGCGTTAGTCTGTGTACTGCTCCAGTATTCACCTGCAATACCTTTTGATGTTATTCCACCATTAACAAAATATCCGGCAGCATGCAATTTCAAGATGGAACTATAGGTATTCGTGGAATTAGCCCAGTTTTGTGGAGCACCTGCAGCAGTTGCATATTCCAATGAAGTAGGGATTCTCCATCCACTTCCAAGTAACAGACTACAAGGATCATTGGCCTGCACCCAATCGCTGGTTTCATTGATGGTACTAACCCAGGTCGCAGGATAGCGACTTGTTGTATATTGATAACCCTGACTCCGGTTAAACTGCCAATACCAACCGCCAGAAGGTTCAGTAGCATCAGTAGCCGAAATAGCCTGATGGTCTGCACCCAGATTCTGCGTTGTCCAGCACATCAGTTTTCCCGACAAGTTGGTAGCCACTGTACCATAGCTTACCGTTTTTGAAACAGGAGCTCCGTTTAAGCCTGCTACGTGAATAGTACTAACAGGATTACACTTTTTGAAACTGGTTACTATAGGACTATATCCTACTCCCGTCTTATTAATAGCATATGCTCTTACATAATAGGTAACACCGGCAGTAAGTCCGGTCATCAGACTGGTATAGGTCATATCCGAGGTACTATAAATAACCTTATGATCGGTTATGGTCGGGATTCCGGTTGTATTCCAGCAAAGACCACGCTCCGTAATGGGTGAGCCGCCGTCTTGCAAAATAGTAGCAGTACCTTGTGCTGTGCTGTCGGTCATAGTAGCAGTAACCATAACAACATTGTTTAAGAGTGGAGGCATTTTCACAAGTGCATCGCGTAAGCAGCGAACAGAGAAACCATAAGCCTTATTATTAGTATTAAAGACTCCTATCCTTCCTGCAGATATTCCAAAATCCATACCTGCAGTACTGGTAGCTCCTGTACTACTCCAATAATCATCGTCACCCCCGCGATAGACGAGCGCCCCGGTATTATAAACCACATAACCAGCACCGTGAATCTTTAATACTGAGTTATAAGCATCGGTGTAATTTGCCCAATTTTGGGGTGCGCCATATGCATTTGTCCATTCGGTAGCGGTTGGGATACGCCAGTCAGTACCTAACATGATATTACAGGGGTCATTAATCAGCGTCCAGTCACTGGCCTCACTAATAGAAGTAGTCCAGGCTACAGGCGTATGAGTAGTACCATCGTGTTTATAGCCCAACGAACGATTAAACTGAAAATACCAGCCTCCAGATGCTTCGGTAGCATCGATAGCAGAACTGGCCTGATGATCGGCTCCCAGATTTTGTGTAATCCAGCAACGGGCAGCACCGGACAAATAAGTTCCTACAGCATGATAGGTAACCGCCTTGGTTGCCGGAGCACCTCTTACCCCAATGGTATGCTGGATATTAAATGTATCGGGACAAATAGTAGTTAACACAGCATTAAATCCGGTACCTTCGCTATAGGCCGTACCGGCACTATTGGTAGCATAGGCCCGTATATAATATTTAGGTCCTTCGGTTAAACCAGTAATGGTACCGGCAAAGTTGCCTGTCCCGATAGCGGCATCGGTAATGTGATTATCACTCAAAGTAGGATTACCCGTCATATTCCAACAGAAACCTCTGGCACTTACCGGTGCTCCCCCATCGGAACCCACAGCGGCAGAAACACCCGCCGAAGTACCTGTCATAGAGGAAGCATTAACCGCTACCTGCCCGACTGATGGCGGTGAAATTACCAGTGCATCGCGTAAACAACGCATAGTAAAACCATAAGCCTTATTATCTACATTCAATACACTTAAAGTACTACCAAACTGGTAATCATAAGCCGTAGTACTACTATTTGCTGTTTCGCTACAATAATTTCCATCAACACCACGAAAAACCAAAACTCCCCTATTCCAATCTAAATAACCGGCATTATGCAGTTTTAAAATCGAGTTAAAGGCATCGGTAGCACTTGCCCAATTCTGAGGTACTCCAATCACATTTGTCCATTCTGTAAATGTTGGAATACGCCAACCAGAGCCCAGCAAACGGTTACAAGGATCATTAGCCAATTGCCAATTACCAGTTTCATCGATAGCCGGAATCCATGAAGTTGCAGGCGTACGGGTCGTACCATCGTGTTTATATCCTTGTATCCGATTAAACTGCCAATACCAGCCGGCTGATTTTTCAGTTGCATCAGTTGCTGCTGTTGCTATACTATCGGCTCCCAGATTCTGCGTAATCCAACAAACAGCTTTACCCGACAGCGTACTGCTAACAGAATGATAAACTACACTTTTGCTAACCGGAGCACCATCGATGCCGGCAATATGCTGAACAGTAAATACCGGTGGGCACACCTTAAACTGCGTTACCGTGGAACTATAAGCGGTTCCGACCCTATTCGTGGCATATGCATTGATATAATAGGTAGTACCTTCTACTAATCCGGTAACGCTGTCGGTAAAGACTCCTGTATTATTGCCCTCCGAAACTATGTGATCAGCCGTGGTTGGATTACCTGCTGTATTCCAGCAGAACCCTCTGGCAGTAACCGGAGCTCCTCCGTCAGGGCTAACAGTAGCAGTAGCAATAACGGTCGTTTTTAACTTCCCGACAACTGTTACATTACTAACCGATGGTCTGAAAACTATAACTGTATCGCGCAAGCAACGTACAGAAAAACCATGAGTTTTAGCATTACCACTCAACGCACTCCCCGAACCATAAAATTGAAGATCATAAGCAGAAGTAGTAGCATATCCGGTACTACTCCAGTAATTACCTTGTGTTCCACGACCACCCATTACACCCGTATTGTACATAATATAACCTGAATTATGTAATTTCAATACAGAATTATACGGATCAGTGTAATTAGTCCAATTTTGTGGAGGTCCATCTACATTAGTCCATTCCGTACTGGTAGGCAAACGCCAACCGGAACTTAACATTAAATTACAAGGATCATTAGACTGTATCCAATCGCTGGTTTCATTAATTGAGGTGTTCCATGCAGTAGCAGGATAACGACTTCCTGTAGATTGGTACCCTTGATATCCCTGAGCACGGTTAAACTGCCAATACCAACCAGCAGATGCATCAGTAACATCAAAAGCAGAAGTGGCTTGTTGGTCGGCTCCCAGATTCTGCGTAGTCCAGCACATCAGTTTTCCCGACAAGTTGGTAGCCACTGTACCATACGTTACCATTTTTGAAACCGGAGCTCCGTTTAAGCCTGCTACGTGAATAGCATTAACCGGATTACATTTTTTAAAACTAGTCACTATCGGGCTGTAGCCAACTCCCGTCTTATTAATAGCATATCCCCTTACATAATAAGTAACACCGGCAGTAAGCCCGGTCATCAGGCTGGTATAAGTCATATCCGAGACACTGTAAATAACCTTATGATCGGTTATGGTCGGGATTCCGGTGGTATTCCAACAGAGTCCACGCTCCGTGATGGGTGAGCCGCCGTCTTGCAAAATAGTAGCAGTACCTTGTGCTGTGCTGTCGGTCATAGTAGCAGTGACAATAACAACATTATTTAAAAGTGGAGGTAGTTTTACAAGCGCATCGCGCAAACAGCGCACAGTAAAGCCATAAGCTTTATTATCATTATTTAGTGCGCTTGCTGCACTATAAAATTGATAATCATAAGCAGTGGTATTAGCTGTCGCCGTACTACTCCAATAATTTCCTTCCGTTCCACGGGTGGTTAAAGAACCGGCAGTAGACAGATAACCAGCACCGTGAACCTTTAATACAGAATTATATGGATCAGTATAAGCCACCCAATTTTGAGGTGCTCCATCTGCGTTGCTCCACTCTGTACTCGTTGGCAAACGCCAATCAGTTCCCAACATAATGTTGCAAGGGTCATTAATAAGCGTCCAATCACTGGCCTCACTAATAGAAGTAACCCAGGCTACAGGCGTACGGGTAGTGCCATCGTGTTTATAGCCCAACGAACGATTGAATTGGAAATACCAGCCGGCTGATGCTTCGGTGGCATCGGCAGCAGAACTTGCCTGATGATCGGCTCCCAGATTCTGCGTTATCCAACAACGGGCAGCACCGGACAAATAAGTTCCTACAGCATGATAGATAACCGCCTTGGTCGTCGGAGCACCTCTTACCCCAACAGTGTGTTGGATATTAAATGTATCCGGACAAAGAGTAGTCAACACGGCATTAAATCCGGTACCTTCGCTATAGGCTGTACCGGCACTATTGGCAGCATAAGCCCGGATATAATATTTAGGACCTAGAGTTAAACCGGTAATGGTACCGGCAAAGTTACCTGTCCCGATAGCAGCATCTGTAATGTGATTATCGCTCAGAGTTGGATTACCTGTCAGATTCCAACAGAACCCTCTGGCACTTACCGGTGCTCCCCCATCGGAACCCACTGCGGCAGAAACACCCGCCGAAGTACCGGTCATAGAGGAAGCATCAACTGCTACCTGTCCAACTGACGGTGGAGAAATTACCAGTGTATCTCGCAAACAACGCAGAGTAAAGGCATAGGCTTTATTATCATTATTCAAGGCACTTGCTGCACTATAAAATTGATAATCAGAAGCAGTAGTATTGCCAGTTGCTGCACTACTCCAATAATTTCCTTGCGTACCACGGCTAGTTAAAGAACCGGCAGTAGACAAATAACCGGCACCGTGAACTTTTAAGACAGAACTATATGGATCGGTATAAGCCACCCAATTCTGCGGAGCTCCATCTGCGTTACTCCATTCCGTAGCTATCGGAATACGCCAACCTGAACCCAGCAAACGGCTACAAGGGTCATTAGTCAATTGCCAATTGCCGATTTCATCAATAGCCGTAACCCATGAAGTTGCAGGCGTACGGGTCGTTCCATCGTGTTTATATCCCTGAATCCGGTTAAACTGCCAATACCAGCCCGCTGATTTTTCAGTTGCATCGGTCGCTGCCGTTGCTATACTGTCGGCTCCCAGATTTTGAGTAATCCAACAAACAGCCTTACCGGAGATAGAACTATTAATCGAATGATAAACTACCAGTTTAGTGACCGGAGCACCATCAATGCCGGCAATATGCTGAACAGTAAATACCGGTGGGCAAATTTTAAAACTATTGACAGCCCCATAGGCTATGCCGATTTTATTGATGGCATAGGCTTTTACATAATAAGTAGGACCTTGCACCAAACTACCAATCGTAGCTGTAAAGCTACCGACACCAACTCCACTGGTCAACTTACTATCGGAGATACTCGGATTACCGGTGGTATTCCAGCAGAAACCACGTTCTGTTACCGGAGCACCACCATCAGGGGTGACGGTAGCAGAAACATCCGTGGAAGTGGAAGTCATAGCAGAAAGAACAACAGGACTAACTGATGGTGTGGAGATCACAACTGTATCTTTCAGACAACGAAGTGTAAAACCATTCCATTTACAATTATCTAAATTCTGATTTGAACCACTAATAAACTGAATGTATGTTGCATACGTAGCCGATATAGCTGAACTACTCCAAAAAATGCCATATGTATTCCGTCTCTGTATCGAACCATCAGCATTACTCAGATACCCTGCATAATGAAATTTCAACGGAGTACTAAATGGAACACCTCCATTCGCCATTACATTTGCATATTCTGTTGAAGTGGGGATACGCCAGCCACCACCCAATAAGCGATTACATGGATCATTGACTGGTAACCAATCACTGGTTTCACTAATAGCCGAAATCCACGAAGTTGCCGGCGTACGGGTTGTTCCATCATGCTTATATCCCTGTATACGGTTAAACTGCCAATACCAGCCAGCAGATGCTTCGGCACCGTCAGTGACCGCTGCTGCCTGATGGTCTGCACCCAGATTTTGAGTAATCCAACAACGGGCTGCACCCGACAAAGTTGTACTTACCGAATGATATACAACCGTCTTATCTACCGGAGCACCATTCAATCCGGCAATATGCTGAACAGTAAACTGCGGTGGACAGACCTTAAACTGTGTCACCGTAGCGCTATACGTAATACCAATACGATTGGTTGCATACGCCCGGATATAATAGGTAATACCTTCCACCAAGCCGGTAATACTATCGGTAAAGATTCCAATACTATCACCTTCTGCAATCAGATGGTCAGTCGTTGTAGGATTACCGATGGTATTCCAACAGAATCCTCTGGCCGTAACCGGAGCTCCTCCGTCAGGACTAGTAGCAGCAGTAGCTGTTACAGCTGTATTTGATTTACCCGTGATAGTAACATCACCGACAGAAGGTGCACTGATCACAACAGAATCTCTCAAACAACGCAAAGAAAATCCATAGGCAGATTTTGAATTGTTTGTATTATTTACAATACTACTTGATGAAGTGGTAGAGTTCAAATATATACCGATGGTTGTGTTAGTCTGTGTACTGCTCCAGAATTCACCGGATGAACCTTTTAATGTCATTGCTCCATTATAAAGATATCCACCTGCATGTAATTTCAATATCGAGTTATAAGCATCCGTTATATTCGCCCAGTTTTGTGGAGCACCGTCAGCATTGGTCCACTCGGTGCTTGTTGGCATTCTCCAACCATTAGCCAATAACAGATTACAAGGATCATTAGCTGGTATCCAATTACTGTTTTCATTGATGGTAGAAACCCAGGTAGCCGGTGTTCGGGTGGTTCCGTCGTGTTTATAACCCTGAGTACGGTTAAACTGCCAGTACCAGCCGGCAGACGGTTCGGTACCATCGGTAGCCGAGACAGCCTGATGATCGGCTCCCAGATTCTGGGTAATCCAGCATTTAGCGGCTCCCGAGATATTTGTACTGACAGAGCCATAGGTGACCGTTTTGGTTACCGGTGCTCCGTTGAGTCCTTCAACATGAAGAACCGTAAAGGCGGTAGGACAAATCTGGAAACTGGCATCAACGGCACTATAAGCAATACCGATGCTGTTGATGGCAAAAGCCCGGACATAATAGGTCTTTCCTTCAACCAGATTCTTTAGCGTGTCGGCAAAACTACCTATACCATTACCTACTTGCAGCGTATCATTGGCAATAGTAGGACGACCCGTTCTGTTCCAGCAGAATCCACGAACAGTAACCGAATCACCACCATCGGTGATAACCGAAGCCAAAGCATTGGCGGTAAACTTAGTCATGTCGGATATCACCACACTGCTCACCCGGGGCAGTACGGCAGGGGTAATTAAACTATCCAGGTTTCCATAAGCAACGCCTTTGCTGTTGATGGCAAAAGCTTTTACATAGTATTTTGTGCCCGGATCCATTCCTATCACACTATCCCTGTAGGTACCGATTGTATCCCGGATATGATCATAGGCTTTGGGGCTACCCACTATCGTAAAGTTCCGATAACGGCTCCAGCAAACGCCACGATCGGTGATCGGCATACCACCATCATCGGTAATATTCCCTCCACTTAGCGCTGTTGCACTATCAAGTGGCAAAGGTGTCAGGGTGGTAAGTGTTGGTAGTCTCACGGGCAAAGTCGTAAGCTGAATCATACTGCCATAACCCGTACCTACCGCATTGGTGGCATAAGCACGCACATAATAGGTCCGGTTGGGTGTAAGCCCCTTCATACTGGCGGTAAAAGAGCCTATAACATGGGAAGTAGTATCCACCGTTTTGGTAGCAAGTGATATATCCGGATCGGGGTAAGTACTCCAACAGATTCCTCTTGAGAGTATCGGTGAGCGTCCGTCATCTGTGACTTCTCCCCCACTGGTAGCCACCGTGGCAATTACATTGGTGGCTGGCGTGGTGCCGGCCAAGGTCGGGATATTATTAGTCAGAATAACTTTCTCCGGTCCATAGGCTGTACCGATTTTATTGATCGCATAGGCACGAACATAATACATGGTATTAGGCAACAGTCCGGTTATGTTGGCGGTATACGGATCATTACCTGAACCGTTATAGGTATGCCCGTTATCGGTAGTGGGATTGGTTTTTATATTCCAACAAACACCTTTTGCTGTTACCACAGCACCACCATCACTGATAATACGTCCACCACTAACGGCCGTAGTTCCGCCCAGCCCGGTCACCTCTGTGGTTTCTAATACCGGAGAGGTAGGAAACAAAGTCACTGTGACCAAATTGCCATAGCCTGTTCCAACGCTGTTTATCGCATAAGCTTTGATATAATAGAATATCCGCTGTTGCATTCCCGTAATTACACTGATAAAAGACCCCGTACCCGAACCGTTGACTGTTCGGTTGACTGTTACCGTATCCGGATTGAAGTTCAGGTCTGTGCTCCACACAATACCTCGGGATGTGACCGGTGCACCGTTATCGGTGGTGATTTTCCCTCCGGTGGTAATCGAACTCTGGGAGGTAATCGTGGCATAGGTAGTAGTAAGAATCGGAATAGCAGGAGGAGTGGTAAAGCTAACCTCATTCCCATACGAAGTTCCTTCACTGTTCACCGCATAGGCACGCACGTAATAGGTTGTACCCGGAGTGAGGTTCGTCAGGGAACTGTGAATGCTATCATGTGATACCGCATCTCCACTGGTCTTTGTAAAAAGACCGGTCGTGGGACCTGAAGTGGTATTCCAACAAACACCCTGGTTGGTGATCGGGGTTCCACCATCACTCTGAATAACTCCTCCCCCACTGGCGGTGGTGCCTAAAGCATCCGGAGATACACTTTCGGTAGTCAAAACCGGAAGATCGTAGGTAGTAAAGCTCAGTTCATTTCCAAATGCAATACCCACACTGTTGGTGGCATAAGCACGAATATAATAGGTGGTACCTCGTTTTAGACCGGTCATGGTAGAGGAGAAGCTACCAAGCCCCATCGCTCCATCCAGGGTTTTATTATGAACTACCGTATCGGGTCTAAAGCCCGGGTATTTACTCCACACCATACCACGGGTCAGAATCGGTTCGCCTCCATTATCAGAGATCGTTCCTCCGGCAGTACCGGCCGTGCCCGAGATATTACTCACCGAACTGGTGGTCAGTGTTGCTAATTTGGGAGGATCTGTAATAAAACTCAACAGATTACCATAACCGGTACCGGCTACATTTACCGCATAGGCTTGTACATAATAAGTGGTACTGCCTTTCAAACCGGCCAGCAGGCTCGTAAAGGAGCTACTTCCTACTCCATTGTTGGTTCTGTTCACTGTTACCGTATCGGGGTTAAAGCCGGGGACTTTACTCCACACAATCCCTTTCGCACGAATCGGAGCACCGCCATCATCAATAATAGTTCCTCCACTGGAGGCTTTTGTCGGACCGTTGGAAATGGCTGTTTGGGTACTCAGCACCGGAAGTGTCGGAGTCTTAAAGTTCATCTGCGCACCATAGGCCGTACCGACTGAATTCACCACATAAGCCCGCACGTAATAGGTCGTATTGGGCAACAGGCTGGGCATATTATCCACAAAGGTACCGGTGAAATAACCGGTTTGAGCGGTATGAGCTACTGAAGCCGAAGGAACAAAGTCCGGGGTAGTACTCCAGTAGATACCGCGGGTAGTGACCATAGCTCCACC
>Ga0302166_10000021_pt1 | contig 43264 bp, 26 predicted proteins | sample I_Fen_E3_3_FD_193491 | JGI IMG/M metagenome (GOLD analysis project Ga0302166, IMG submission 193491) | Peat permafrost microbial communities from Stordalen Mire near Abisko, Sweden - I_Fen_E3_3 | ecosystem: Environmental > Terrestrial > Soil > Wetlands > Permafrost | place: Sweden: Abisko... | reverse complement strand
CGCTTTTGATAAGACACCATTACCGGAATTGTTAGCAGGTTTTCAAAACGATCAAAATATCAAAGAGCTACAATATAATTTATTCGCTGGCCAGTATTAAAATTTTTAAACGCACCAGCACTAATTCATAATTGACAATTCATATTTCTACTGATGTGATAGGTTGGTTGGTGGCTAAGTCACCAACCAATCTATTCTCTTACAAATAGAATAATAAGCTGTCATTTCGGAATAAGTGAAGAATCACTCACTGAGTTCCATCTAAAGTGTATCGGACGATGTTTTTAATTCATAACTCATAGTTCATAGTTGACAATTCATAGTTCATAATTCATAATTAATTCCCCCTTTACCCCCTTCCACCGTATAGTCGCTCATTGTTTTTTTCTGTGTGTCTATCTGAACAGTAATTGGTTTGTAATTGCTAAATTCCGGTCTTAAAAGAGGCTGTAATATCTCGTGTTTTTGCTGCTGCGTGTCATATTTACTGCCACCAATCTGTAGTGATGTTGATTGTTGAGTTGTTGCTTTTTGTTGCTTAATATACCTGTTTTTCTGTAGTATACGCTGTTGTTGTAGGTTCCTAATGAGCCAAAAATCCGCATTTGTAGAAAATTACTGTTTTGTACCCCTAATGTACCCTGACTAAAAACAAATCTGAAGTCCTAAGCATGTACATTTGTATGTAAAAACAAGAGGGAGGCTCTGAATGTAAATTATCGGGCTAACATCTTACGAAATATGTTGACTAAATGCAGTTTAGTGTTTTTGGTAATAAGTCATAAATCGTCCTGTTCTTGTTCTTTTGTAGTGTTTATTCTTTAGTTTGTCTTTAATTCTTCTTTTTTGTGTTGAACAAAATAAAACAAATAGGTCTGTTTATCATCTTGTTCTTTGCTGCCTGTCATTCGGTTGCGGCGCAGGATAGCATTCGCATAAGTGGACTGCTCAAAGGAAATACGCGTTTTGCGAAGGTGGTAGTCAAAAAGTTTGGTGTAGGTGCATTTGATATAGCTGCGGTGCCCATCCTGAAAGAGCATTTCAGCATTGGTGCTCCGCTCAGTATTGAGCCGGGGGTATATCGTTTTCAGTATAGCCAGGTTAGTCAGGGCGAATATGTGGATGTGATTGTGAATGGAAAAGAAAAAGAAATCAGTTTCACGCTCGATGTGTCCGGCACCAAACGGGAACCTGTGTTTACACAGTCCGAAGAGAATAAAAACTGGTACGGCTGGAAGCAGACTGCATCCGTCAAGATGCAAAAGATAGCATTGCTCCAACAGCTGGTGGCCAACTACCCCGACACTACCGCATCGGTTTTTCGCACGGTGTCCAGGGCTGCCACAAAGCAGATCAAAGATTTTAAAACCGACTACGATCGTTTTTTGCGCCAACATACGGGCAGTTGGGCAGGAGCTATGGTGTCCAATGTGCCTTACTACTTTACCCGTCCGCGCGACCTGCCGCAGTTGCAGGATTATTACCGCAAGAAAAACTTCTGGAAGGGCATTGACACGTCTAACCCCACGCTGATCAACAGTCCGCTGTATACCGATCTGATACTTGCTTATCTGCGATATTATATGAACCCCGAGATGCAGTTTTCGGAAGCCGAAATGAACGAGGGCTTTAAAAACAGCGTAGACACTATTATGCAAAAGTTTGGGGGCAACGAGCAGACCCGCACCTTTGCTCTTAAATACATGCAGTTGGGCTTTAAAGAAATAGCTAACGAAAAGGTGCTGCAATATATCGACGAGAAATACCGCGAAGTGGCTGAGCAGTGCAACGACGATGCCGGGGGAGTAGATAAGCAAGAATTTGAAAGACGCATGGCGGCTTATGCTGCCATGAAGCCGGGCTCTAAGGCTCCTGATATAACACTGACTGATGAAGCCGGGCATCCTTACGGACTGGCGGCTATCCCGCAGAAAAAGCTGATTGTGGCCTTTTGGGCAAGCTGGTGTCCCAACTGTGAGCGCGAAATGCCCAAGCTGGAAGCATTTATAAAAAAGCATCCCGAATACGGCGTAGTGGCTGTTAGTCTTGATGAGGACAGCACCGCTTACCATCAGGCTCTAAAACAATATCCGGGCATGACGCATACCTGCGATTACCAGAAATGGAAAGGTAAAGCCGTAACGGATTATTATGTAGTGGCTAGTCCTACATTTATAGTGCTGGACGCCGAGCGTAAGATAGTGGGAAAATACCCGGCTTTTGACCCGATGATGGAGGAAATAGGCAGTGGTCAGTTATCAGTCGGTAGTCGGTAGTCGGTAGTCGGTAGTCGGTAGTTGACAGTTGGTAATTCATAATTGGTAATTCATAATTGGTAATTCATAGTTGATAGTTAATCATTTATCGTTAATAAAGGCCATTATATCTCAGCCCAAGGTGCAGTCTTGGTAACGAGTTGACAGTTAATAGTTGACAGTTGATAGTTTATAATTCATAACTCATAACTCTTTTTCGTTATTATGAACAAACGTATAAAATACTTATTCCTGTTATTGTTCCTGCTTGTAGGTGTGGGTAACGGGATTATGGCGCAGCAGGGTTTTGGAACTAATACGCCTGATGTCAGTTCGGTGGTAGAGATGAAAGCCACTAATAAGGGTGTGCTTTTGCCGCAGGTAAGTCTTTCGGGCACCAATGACCTTACTACTATTGTAAGTCCGGATCCCGCGCTTTTGGTGTTTAATGTGAATGTCACAACCGGTACTAACTCCGTAAAGCCGGGCTTGTATTACTGGAATGCTTCCAGCTGGATACGCTTACTTGTAACGGGCGACGAAACAACCTGGTTTTTAAATGGTAACTCAGGCACCGATGAGACTAATTTTGTAGGAACAACAGCTGCTAATCCCTTGATTTTTGTAACTAACAATACCGAGAGAATGCGAATAAGCTCTGATGGCAATATATGTATAGGCACTGCAACTGATAATGCGGCTTCGCCGTCAGGGGCCTTGTTGACGTTAAATTCTATTAGTCAGGGTTTTTTAACTCCACGGATGAAAACGGCCGAGATGAACAGTATTAGTTCACCAGCCACTGGATTGGTGGTGTTTAATACAGATAATAATACCTTTTACTTTTTTAAGAATGGCATAGCACAGCCGGTTTTTAAAGAATAATATTACAGGGAGCTACATTATAATCATACATAAACTATACTTTATGAATAAACGTATTCGATCTGTATTTTTCTTGTTACTGCTGCTAGGTGTTGCCGGTAGGCTGATGGCACAGCAGGGTTTTGGTACCAATGCCCCTGCAAGTACGGCGGTGGTTGAAATGAAGTCTGATACCAGGGGAGTTTTGTTTCCACGGGTAGAACTTAAAGGCAACAACGATAAACAAACAATTCTTAATCCGGCTAAATACTTGTTGGTGTTTAATACTAAAGCGGCTGGTGGCTTAGGAACTGAGGTGATTCCCGGTTTTTATTGCTGGGATGGTAATAACTGGATCCGACTGTTGGTGCCCGATAATTTTTCGTTTTGGCATACTGCAGGAGATAATGGTACAACGCCCACCAATTTTTTTGGTACGCTGGATGAGAAGGATTTGATTATGAAAACAAATAATCTGGAACGGATGCGTATTACAGCAGGGGGGACAGTATCTCTGGCAAGCAGTAACCAAATTCCACAGAAAAATTCGGTTAATGCCTCTGCTGTAATGGAGCTTAAGTCCACTAATCAGGGATTTTTATTGCCCCGTATGACCACCGATCAGTTATATGCCATTGCCAATCCGACTAATGGTTTGCTTGTGTATGATAAGATCCAAAACTATCCAATTTATTTTGCAGATAGTTTGTATATCAGGGCTGATAGATCCACCGTTATCCGTCCGGCTGCTCTTGGTAATACTTATACTAATTTTTACAATGGAATCTGGAATGTTGCTTTTGGTACAACAATTACAACTGGGTATACCGGTTCGGAGTATATAGTTACAAGCCATGATGGGGAGGTGTTTAGTAATAATACTGACTGCCAAACACAATTAATTTCTGCCGGTGGTTGTGGTGGTGCTGTTGCAGTGAAAGTCAAAAGTGGCAATACATATCCATTGGTTGAAATTAATGGCCAATGTTGGTTCGCACAAGATTTGCATGAGAAGCCCAGTGCTTTTCCTACTGCGCCAGCTTGGTCGAATGTAGATAATGGTAGTTACGATGTTACTAAAAATTTGTATCAATGGAAAGCTGCTATGAATGCGGCCACTTCAGAACGTAGCCGGGGTATCTGTCCGACAGGTTTTCATATTCCGTCTGATTGTGAATTCATGTATCTGGCGCATGGACTTGGGACGCCAATTAATATTCAAAAATTTAAAAATATAGGTGGTCAACATGGACTTGGTGGTATGTCGAATCAATTTGTAAATAAGTTATATTCAGGTGGTGTTACTGGATTTTCATTTACATATGCTACTATTTATTATGATTCATACCTAAAAAAGCTTTGGTCACCTTCAAGTTCTGAAAAGTATTTCTGGACATCGACTTCGATAGGCGATGGTAGCAAATTAACAATGCGTTTGGTCGCAAATGATTACTATAATGTGCCTGGAAGTACTTATTTATCGCCTTCTTATGGTATGTATGTTCGTTGCTTGAAAGATTAGGAAGGAAAATAGCAGTAAGCGGTAGGTAGTAGGTAGTAGGTAGTAGGTAGTAGGTAGTAGGTAGTAGGTAGTAGGTAGTAGGTGCGGTGCATCGGGCTATTATAGATAAAGAATGGGTATTTTAGGATTAGAAAAGTTTAGCGCGCGATTTAGGAAGGTAGTAACACAATCGGAAAACGAAGAAGCGATGCCCGGTTCGGGCTCCGAAGTAAATAATGTGATGCGGTTTACCGCCGGCACAGTTATCACCGGGCTGCTCACTTGTCCGGATAACTGCTATTTCGATGGCAAGATAGAGGGTGGCATCATGATAGGCAATAAGCTGGTGCTGGGTGAGCACTCCGAAGTGCACGGACAGGTTGTTGCCGGCGATTTAATGGCCAAAGGCACTATACAGGGTGCTGTTACGGTAAGAGGTAAAACCATCTATTGCAGCACAGCCACAGTTACTGCACGCAGTTTTAGTACCCGGCAGCTGGTGGTAGAGCAGGGAGCTTTGCTTAATATGGATTGCCTGTCGATGGACGCCGATGGGGTAGAAGCTCCACCTTATGAACTAATGCCGGAATATGTACCCGTGGCAGAGCCAAAACTCAGACAGCGGGCAGTACCTGATAAGCTTAAGACAGAAGAACCGGTTAAGGACAACGAAGAACCGTCTGCTGCCAGCCGCAATGAAGATACACTTTTGTTTCAGTTTTTTCAGAATAATGACGGTAAATAATTCATAGTTCATAGTTTGTAATTCGTAATTCATAATTCATAATTCAATGTCGTTTAGTTAGGCACACAGAATACACAGATTCTACAGAACATGCAAAGTTGATTTGATTATTCTATTTTTGATAATGTGCATTTTAAATGGAATTTCTATTCTGTGTTTTTTCGTCTAATCCGTGTATTCTGTGTGCGAATCCTTATCTAAACGACATTGATTCATAATTGATAATTCATAGTGCATAGTACATAATTGATAATTCATGCAAATCAGTAGTTGAAAAAATAGTCCGTAGGACTTATATATCCGTAGAATAAACAGATGTGCATATTTATAGTCCGTAGGACATTTATATTTTAGTTTGTTTATCCCTTACGGGGAATTGATTGAATCTGCTTTCATTCTCTATTGATATGTATTCCCTACGGGAAATAATTCAGAATTCATGGTTCAGAATTGATAGTTGATAATTTATCATTTGTTTTCGGTCTGAAAGACCATCATATCTTAGCCCAAGGTGTAGCCTTGGGGGAACGGAAAGTAGGCGTGTGGTTCTAGGGCTGAAAGCCCGGTATAATATCATTGAACATTGAAGTTATCAGTAACTTGTATCTCGTAACAATTAAAACAACATATAAATTAATAAGCAATGGAAAGATCTTTCATTATTCCCAGTGTTTTCGAAGAGAATTCAATGGCATTTTCTAAAGTAACCGATAACTTTATCGACGGTATTCGTTTAGTGAATTACAAAGGTAAGGACTATATTATGGGTAATCTCGCGCTCAAAGAAGGGAGCTCACCTCACAAATTTATCAATAGCTCCCCCGATGATATTGATTATCAACTGCTGGGGCTTACTGCTATGCTTATTGCATCATTAGGGGCTTACTCCAAGTTGGTACTTACGGTAGGTTTCCCCAATACCACTTACCCTTTGTTCAAAAAAGACGCTCAGAAATTCTTTAAGGGAACGCACTCCATTGCTTTCGATGGTCGCACCTATGGCAAGAACGAAACCGAACGAATTGACATCAGCGTAGATGAGGTAGAGGTGATCACCGAGATTGAAGGTTGCTGCAAGTCGGTAAAAAGCTTCTTTAACGAAACCGACGACTTCTTTATTGCCAGCCTGGGTTTTGGTACCTTCGAGCTGGGACTTCACACGGCCGGTGGCATTGTAAATCGTACTGCCTATAGCACCAAAGGTATATCGTACGCCGTAAACCTGCTCGAAACGGAGCTCAACAAAGAGTATTACCTCAACCTGCTTACCGAACAGCAAATAGAGCGGGCTTTTCAGCGTGGTTCTATTGTGGCCAACCGCAAGCGAATTAATATCACCGGTATCCGCAGTCAGGCTTTGCAAAGCTATTATTCGGAGGTTATCTCACCTTCCATCCGCAAGAAATTCAACGATGAAGATTATATCAACGTAAAAAAGATCTACCTGGCCGGAGGTGGTGCCATGTATGGCGAGTTGGTGGATTTGTTTAAACGCGAGTTTCAGGATATTCTGGAAGTGGTGGTGTTTCCCGAACCTTATATGTGTGCTTCAAAAGGTTATTGCCTCAATTCGATGGAAAAAGCAGCTGCAGCAGCCGAAGGTGAGAATGCCGAAAAAATAGCCTATGTGGGTATCGATTTGGGCAATTCGAGTACGGCCATTGTGGTTAATACGCTGGGATAAGGAAGAATTTTCGATTGAAAAATTTGAGATTGAAGATTTATGATTGTAGATCCAATCTCGTTTAGTTAGGCACACAGAATACACAGATTTTACAGAACATGCAAAGTTGATTTGATTATTCTATTTTTGATAATGTGCATATTAAATGGAATTTCTATTCTGTGTTTTTTCGTCTAATCCGTGTATTCTGTGTGCGAATCCTTATCTAAACGACATTGATTGTAGATCGGTGAGCTGGTGTCGTTGGCATAATAGTTCGCGCACAGAATAATGATAAATGATTAATTATAAATGGTCAATGATGAATAGCTAATTATGAACTATGAATTATGAACTATGAATTAAGTTACGCATTATGAATAAACGTATCGTTACAATGGTTTTGCTGCTGCCTTTTTTGCTAAGTGGCACAGTACTGATGGCGCAACAGGGTTTTGGTACCAATAATCCTGCTTCCACAGCAGTAGTAGATATGGAAGCCAGCCACAAAGGGCTACTGATTCCGCGTGTAAAGCTAAAGGCAACCAACGATTCAGCCCCCATAAGTGGAACACCGGCTCCTTTTCTGTTGGTGTTTAATACTGAAAATGCAGGCACTGCACCAACCAATGTTGCCCCGGGGTTTTATTACTGGAACAATGGGGGGTGGATTCGGCTGCTAAATGCAGGCGAACTGTCGGCCGGATCGGAATGGAACGTGGATGGAAATGTGGGAGCCGGTGCTGTATTGGGGACTAAGGATGCAAAGGATATGGTCATTAAAACGGCAAATAATGATCGTCTGCATATAACTTCAGGTGGGTCTGTAGGGGTAAATACTGCTTCACCCTCATCTTCGGCATTGCTGGAACTCAGTTCGACTACGCAGGGTTTTTTGCCTCCCCGTATGGCTGCGAGTAATGTCTCAAGTCCGTCGGCAGGAATGGTAATCTATAATACCACGAGTAATTGTTTGGCGTATTACAACGGTACTGAATTCAAGTGTTTTTCGTATCTGTCGGATGCTAATGTAGCTGCCGCTAAAGCAGCTCAGGCTGAGAAGGAGACTTATGGTAGAGACTTTACAAACTATTACAATGGTGTCTTTGTGGCAACCCCCACTTATTACAACGGATCAGTTTATGATCCAGGATTCGTGATATTACATTCTACAGGGCAGGTATTTAGTGATAATAAGGATTGTCAGGATCAAAGAATATCTGCTGGGGGCTGCAAAGGGCAGACTACTGTAGTTGGAAAGAGTGGCCATGTTTATCCTTTGACCGAAATTAACGGTCAATGTTGGATAGCCGAAAATTTGCAAGAGATACCAGAAAATTTTAAATATGTATCAAATTCATCCTGGAAGAACAATGATGTAAATGATATGGGATATTGGGGATACTATAATTCTGCCGATGATGATGGCTCTAGTGGTTTTGCGAGTACCGAGGCCTATAATAAAGCAGGCCATAATGGTTATCTTTATCAGTGGAGTGCCGCCATGAATGGCACAACCGGACTTCGTGCTCAGGGTGTATGTCCTGCAAATTTTCATATCCCGAGTGATTGCGAATTTCAATATTTCGAACACGGGCTTGGGATGAGTATTTCAGGACAAAATAATTGGACAGATGACGCAAAAAGGGATGGGTGTGTGGATGAAGACATGTATACGCCCAGAGTATTCCGAAAACTATTACAGCCTTTATGGTGTGCAGGCTGTTCAAACGTTACAGGTTTTAACGTTGTAGCGGCTGGTTATCGTCGAGGAACAAGTGGAAAATTTGTAGAATTAGGTAACTGGGAACATTGGTGGGTATCTCAAAAAACTAGTGATGGAGAAGCATATTATCGTAAAGTGGACATCGGTTCTACAGGTATAGCAAGGTATTCCAATACGCCGGATTATGGTATGTCCGTTCGTTGTCTCAGAGATTAAAAATAGCCCAACGACCATTACAGCCCAACTATCAAACCTGATTTTCCACTACTGCATGGTGGCAGTGGAGAGTTTCTTTCTCGGACCTTAATTAATGTTTTTATGTTTGCGTATTAATTTCGCGCCTTATGAATAAAAAAATTACAATTACGCTATTGCTGTTGGCCGGTGTCGGCAGCAGCCTTCTGGCGCAGCAGGGTTTTGGAACCAATGCGCCTGATGCCAGTGCGGTGGTAGAGATGAAAGCCTCTAACAAAGGTGTGCTCTTGCCGCGGGTAAGTCTTTCGGGTACTAACGATCAGAGCACCATTCCTCAAGCGGCCGACTATCTGTGGGTGGTTCACTCTCCAAAAGTTCCGACGGTTCCGGGCCAGCCTATTGAGGGCTTTTACTATTGGGAAAATCCCAACTGGACTCGTTTACTCTTCTCGGGCGACCCCCTGATAACCAATTGGAATCTAAATGGTAATGCCAATATTGCCGGTGATGCCTTCCTGGGCACGACAAATACCTACCCGCTTGTTTTTAAAACTAAAGCTTCAGAGCGGATGCGTATATGGAATGATGGCTCTGTTCAAATGTATAATAACTATGCTTATTATAGTTACAACGGAAATGATGGGTCAGAGGCTATTCAAAACTCGTATGCTTTGAGGGTTATTGGAGGAATGTTGATTCCCCGGATGAATGACTCTCAGATGGGCAGCATAAAGTCACCCGCTTTGGGTTTGATGGTGTTCAACACTGAGCACAAAGCTGTTTATGTTTACAGAGGTCAAAGCTTAGGATTTAAACCTGTTTACGAACCCTGAATTTGTTGTATGATTACATCATACACTTTACTCCATACACCATATGATAAAACGAATAACAACGCTATTTTTGCTAATAACACTTCAGGTTGCGATCCATCGGTTGATGGCGCAGCAGGGTTTTGGTACCAACGCCCCTGCAAGTTCGGCTGTGGTAGAAATGAAGTCCGCCAACAAGGGAGTTTTGTTTCCACGCGTAAGCCTCAATGGCCTGGGTGATAATCAGACCATCAAGTCGCCGGCCAAATACTTACTGGTTTTTAATACGAACAAAGCCGGTGACCAGAAAGGCTCTGTCACCCCCGGTTTTTATTATTGGAATGGCAGCAGCTGGGTGCGTCTTGCGTGTCCGGACGATGTGAATCCCTGGCGGATGACGGGTAATGTGTCGACTCTGGATGGAAACTATGTGGGCACAACGGGTGATCAGGATTTGGTTTTCAAAAGCAATAATGTAGAAGCTATGCGCATTACCAAAGAGGGTAATATAGGCATTGGTACTTCAGTCATAACTTCTACTTCTCCTACTGCTGGTCCTGATCCTTCTGCCTTGATGGAAGTAAGATCCGAAAAGAAAGGTTTTGCTCTGGGTATTATGAGGGGCAGCTCTACGCCTCCTCCTGATGGAGCTTTGTTTGGTCCTAACACCGATGCCGATTATGATCTTTACAATCCAGGGGCGTCTGATATGGAGGGTTTTTATTTTTATAAAGACGGAGTGGCTCATTCGGGCTTAGAGCCATATGCTGCTGTTAGTGTTCCACTTCTCGGTGGAAAATATACCAATTTCTTCAATGGTGAAAGGTATGTTAGTTCTGTAAGTAAATATATTTATACAGGCAGCAAAGAAATTTATAGTCATGGTTTAGGGCAATCATTTAGTAGTAATGATAATTGTAATGGTCGTTATATTTCGGCCGGCGGTTGTGGTGGAATGTCCCTAGTTGTAGGCAAAAGCGGGTACGCATACAAATTAGTTGAAATTAATGGGCAATGTTGGTTTGCAGAAGATCTGGTTGAAAAACCAACTAATGTTCCATCATGGCCTACTACCTTGCCTATAGCCGATGTAGGATCTTGTGGGTTTTACAATGTCGATAACACAGCTATCAATGCCCCCTGGGGTACTAATCGAACCATGAGTGGTGGTTGGATTTCGTTCCCAACCTATGAAGGGGTACTTTACCAGTGGAGTGCAGCTATGAATGGAGCTCATCAGGAGCGTGCTCAGGGTCTTTGTCCTACTGGATTTCATATACCGAGCGACTGTGAATATATGTATCTCGAACATGGTTATGGGATGAGTATAGATCAGCAGAAGGCGTGGAGAGGAAATGATCGGAGTTCGGGGTTTGTCGGAAATAAAGTTAGTAGAGGCACGTTCGACATCGCGTATGCTGGGTGTAGGAGTGCAGCAGATGGTACGTTTCGGGATCGCGGTCAGGACAGTGGTTATGGTAACAAATGGACATCAACGGAGTTTGATGGAACAAATGCTATATTTCATGAATTCAAATATAATACTGCTCAGGTTGGTCGTGCTGCTGATCCCAAAGGGGTTGCTTATACTGTTCGTTGCCTGAAAGACTAGTTGGACTTATTAATGATAAATTGTTAATGGTCAATGATTAATTAGGGTCTGCTGATAAACTCAGTCTATTTTATCAAGATTAGATTACGGTGCGCTGCACCTCCGGACTTGTCTTTAAAATCAGATTTCTACAAAGATTATGCCACTCTGTGGCTTTATATTAGGTGGAGTGCACCGTTATATTTGTAGCTATTTATGACAAGAATAGCCAAAGGTGCAGCGCACCGAATTGTAAATCGGCGTAGCCAAATATCACGTGCAAAGAAATTGAAGGAATTACCCCTTAAACCGTGTCCATTAAATGCAACGTTTGATTGGATTCTATTTAGGGTCTGCTGAAAAACTATTTTGTCAATGATTTATAATGAAACGAGCATTAAAACAGGAGTTTAAACCAAATACCATGTTCATTGCGAGTTCCATGCGACAAATAATTAAAAAATAGAAATGTACGCATGAAATAAGAATATAATTTTAATTTAATGTGCAAAGTTTTTGAATTCAAGTGCTCAAAATCCATGCACTTCATTGTTTAAACAAGAATCTGAATCCCGCAGGGATTAACTATGCATAACCCCCAGTTCAACTGGGGGAGTGAAGAAAAGAGAGAGAGAGCAGAACCCCGTAGTGGGTTCAACAACAAATAATTATTATGTTTAACCCACTACGGGCTTGTATTTCTGTGGATAGTGTCATCCCCCGGTTTTACTTCGTTCACTGGGGGTTATGCACAGTTTAACTCCTATAGGAGTTTTTCAGCAGACCCTATTTATATACTGACTATTGTATCTTTTACAGTAGACCCTAATTATGAATTATGAATTAAGTTACGCATTATGAATAAACGTATCGTTACAATGATTTTGCTGCTGCCCTTTTTGCTAAGTGGCACAGCACTGATGGCGCAACAGGGCTTTGGTACCAATGCACCCGATCCCTCGTCGGTGGTACATATGGAAGCCAACAACAAAGGGCTCCTGATTCCGCGGGTAGAGCTTAAGGCTACCAATGTGTCGGCTCCCGTAAGTTCGCCGGCTCCCTATTTATTGGTCTTTAATACAGCAAATGTTACAGATAAGGGAGCCTATAATGTTACTCCGGGTTTTTATTTCTGGAATGATACTACACCTGCCGGCTGGGTACGGCTGCTGGATGTAGGCGATTTGTCTGCTGTTTCGGGCTGGAGCATGAAAGGCAATGCTGCGGATGCGACCTCTTTTTTGGGTACAGATAAAGATTTAGTGTTTAAAACAGGCGGTATTGAAAGGATGCGCTTCACTGACTACGGATCGGTGGGGGTAGGAACAGTAAGTCCCAGTGCGGCTGTAGGGCTGGAGCTACAATCCACCTCACAAGGATTTTTGCCTCCTCGTATGAGTGAGGATCAGATGAATAGTATTTCCAATAAAACAGGATTAATAGTGTACAATATCACTCGTAATTGTCTTGCGTACTATAGTCCTTCTTCTGGTGCATTTAAATGTTTTTCAGATAAACTGGCTGCTGCTAAGGCTGCTGCTCTTAACAGCACTTTGCCACAGAAAGGTAGTACGTTTACAAGGTTTTATAATGGGGTGCTTAAAGGTGACTATGATACAAAAACTTTTGGGGAAGATGGATATATTATTACACACTATTATGGCGAGAGTTTTGCTGGTAATACAACCTGTGCAGATAAGTTGATATCGGCTCATGGTTGCGATGGACTAACTACCGTCCGCGGAGCTAGTGGATATGATTATCCATTAGTTAATATCAATGGGCAATGTTGGATGACCGAGAACTTGCACGAAAAACCAACTAAAGCTCCCTATAAAGACTACACAGTTTCAGATTGGGATAATACTGATAACGGATACTGGGGGTATCATAATCCGAGTAGTGACAAGAAATTTGCTAGTAGCCCCTATACTACCAAATATGGTCCGGGTCCAGGTCTTCTTTATCAATGGAGTGCTGCTATGAATGGTTCTACAGCCGAGCGTGCTCAGGGAGTGTGTCCGGAAGGGTTTCATGTTCCCAGCGACTGCGAATTTATGTATCTGGAACATGGACTTGGTTTGTTTTTAAGTGAACAGCAAGTTATACAAACTGTTGCAAAAAGAGCCAACTTTTCGAGCCCGTCTCGTGATCCCCGGATCTACGATAAATTAGAATTTAGTAATAGTTCAAATAATAATGGTTGGAAAAATGTTACTGGCTTTAGCGGAGTTTATGCCGGTTGGCGTCAACCCGGTGGTTCTTTTGTTCGTGATAATGAAGCTGATTGGTGGTGGACGTCTACCGCCTCTGGGTCTGATCATGCCTATTATAGAGAGATTTACTTTAAAAATGAAGGGGTGGAGCGTGATTACTACCCTAAGGCCTATGCTGCGTCAGTTCGTTGCCTAAAAGATTAAAACCAACCGATGATAACCAATTATAAGACTTGATTTCCCACTGCTGCATGGTAGCAGTGGAGAATATTTCATTAGACCCTAATTAATAATATTGCAACTCGTGAGTAGCTGACAGTTGACAGTTTATAGTTCATAATTCATAGTTTATAATTTATAACTCATCATTCATAACTCATCATTCATCACCACCCATTTATCATTGATGATTAACCGTTGATTCCTGTATTCGGTGTACAAAGTCTTATTTAAACGATATTGATTTTGTGTAAGTAAAAGATGAATGAAGGCTAAATGGGTGGTTCATCATCTAAATACGAGTGATGTACCTCTTATGTACCCCAGCCAAAGTGAGATATCTGATATCAAGCATGTACTTTTGTAAAAGATAGTTGCTTTCCGTTCAATTGAAGTGGAAAGCAGTTGTGCATGTCGTGGATTTTCTGATTTGTTTCGAATATAATAATCTGTATATATGAATTTTAGTGTTAAGGTAGGTCGGTTCGTTTTTGTGTTGTTGTTGCAGCAGGCAGCTGTAGTATATACAGCTGCTCAGCAACAATCTGCCGGCGACAGCGCTGTCAGATTTCTGGTTGTTGATGAAAACACAACGGATAAAATGATGCTTCTGCCCAAAATAGCGCTTAAAAGTAATACGGACGAGAACACCATCAGCACCGGTAAAGGCTTATACGTCTACAACACTGCTACTGTAAAGGGTTCGGCGGGGATGACTCCGGGTTATTATATGTGGAACGGTAAGCACTGGGTAAGACTACCCTATCAGCCAGAAAATGGTCAGGTGTCGGGTTCTTTATCCCGAAGCGAAGCCAATACAGCCTATGGAGCGCATACCCTGAGGCGTTCGGCTATGGGAATGCCAAATACGGCATTTGGCTACAGCGCCTTGTCCGATGTAGATACAGGTTCGCAAAATACAGCTGTCGGGTATTGTGCACTCAGAACCAATGCTTCCGGTTCGCAAAACGTGGGAGTGGGGCAAGGGGCTTTACTCAGCAATGCTGCCGGATGTGGCAATACAGCTGTTGGTCTCAATGGTTTGTTTAGCAATAGTACAGGCTCTAATAATACAGCGTTGGGACATGCCGTACTTACAGCCAATGTGAGCGGTATAAATAATACGGGAGTGGGGCAAGGAGCCTTACAAAATGCTGTAGGGTCAAATAATACAGCACTTGGACAAAGTGCAGACCTGACCAAAGAGGAAGGCAATAATTGCACAGCTATTGGAGCTGGAGCCTCTACCGGAAACAACTCCGGTTGTGTGCAGGTAGGCAACAGCCAAATCCTTAGCGTTGGTGGACAACTGGCCTGGTCCAGTCGTTCTGATAAGCGAATAAAAACTGTATTTTCAGGCAATGTTCCCGGGCTTGATTTTGTAAAGCGATTGAAACCGGTCAGCTATCGTTTCAATCTGACGAAGCAGGATAGCATCATGGGCACTTCAGCCGACAGTTCAGCTGCAGCCATTGTCGGTCGAAAACAGGCAGAGGCTATAGTTCATACCGGTTTCTTAGCACAGGATGTAGAGGAAACTTTAAAGGCTTTAGGATATATCTCTGATGTAGTGGTAAAACCCCAGAGCTCAAAAGATCTTTACTCCTTGGCTTACGAGCTGCTTACTGTTCCGTTGGTCAAAGCTGTGCAGGAGCAGCAAAAGGAACTGGAAAAACAACAGGCTGCTACGGCAGCACTGCAAAAGCGTGCTGATCAGCAACAACAAGAGATTGCAGAGCTAAAAAATGCAATGCAGGTATTGTTGAAAAAAGCGGGTGAACCGCATAAGCAGAAGTGATGATTTGTGAAAGATAAGTTGAACTAAAAATAGAATTGAATAAATGAAAACCGGGAAACTAATTCTGATTGTGTGTGTACTGGCATCGTTGCGCGTATCTGCTCAGCAAATAGCCTATGTGTCTACCGACAGTATATTATTATCGTGCCCGCGGTATGTTGCCAGCGCATCCAGACTGGATAGTATGAAACAACGCTATCAAAAAGAGCTTGAGCAAGACAAAGTACAGCTTCAGGGACGTATTGATAAACTGATGAAGCCTTATAATAAAACGGATAATGAAACTTTAGCCATGCTGAAGCAACGTATGGCGCCTATGGATACGGCAAGGTTGTCAGACTTAATGGAAGAGAACACCATGCTTCAGAATAAAATAAAGAGATATGATAATTTGTTGAAGTCTCTTTACGCACAGGATATTCAACCCCAGTTGGAGCAGGTAACAAAAGTCATATCCGACTATGCGGTAAAGAATAACCTGGCTGCTATATATAGTCTGGAGCAAGTACGTACGTCTTTGGTGTATATTGATAAAAAGCGTGATGTAACCCAAGCAATTGTTGAATTGGTAAGAAAAAAGAAGTCCTGAAACAGGTCCTGTAAGGTTGACCTTGAATTGTTGACATAAAAGCGCTTGTTTGTGGATATTGTCAGGCATAAACTGATTGTTTATGAATTGCTATAGCTAAGAATTGGAATAATATAAATTACGTTCAAATGAGAAGAATTAAAATACACGAAATCTTTTTCTTGTTGCTACTAATCGTACCTACGGTGGTAGTACGGGGTCAGGCAGCTGAATATAATGCTACCACTAACTGGATATATCCTTCTGCTCAGAAATTTGTCGGATTAAACTTCATTAATTCTTCTAAGGGCGAATTGATAAATAATGGTACGGTTATATACAATTGTAATTTCACAAACGATGGTACGGTTGATTTTAAGCCTAATTTGGCATTGACATCGGCCTTGACCGAGTTCTCGGGTTCAGCTTTGCAGCATATCTCCGGCAGTGGTAATACGCGGTTTTATAATTTGTATTTCTTTAGTAAGCTGGTTGCCGATGCATTTAGTTTAGAGCAAAATGTTACTGTAGTGCACACTGTCGACTTCAAAAACGGTATTTTGAAATCAGTACAAACGACTCCTGAAACTCCGATGAACATGTTGCTGCTCGAAAACGGGGCTTCAGTAGTTAACGCTTCGGATAAGGCATTTGCTGATGGCTTTGTACAAAAGACCGGTAATACAGCATTTACTTTTCCGGTAGGTAATGCGGGCTTCTATCGTCCGATTTCTATCGATGCCCCAAAAACAGAAACCGACTGCTTTGTAGCTCGCTATTTATATGTCAACCCTGACGATGCAGGTTATTTGCGTAATAAAAAGATTCGCGCTATTGAAAGCATTAGTAATAAGGAATATTGGGTGCTAAACCAAACCAGTGGCACGTCTACGGGACAGCTTACGCTGACTTGGGATGCCACTAAAACCAGTGCTCCTCTGATGGATGATCTGAGTCTTTTGGTAGTTGCCCGTTGGGATGGATCCCAGTGGATTAATGAAGGCAGTGTGGGTAGTGCCGGTGATGCCAATACAGGTTCAATAATGGCTAACGTAACCGGCTATGGTATATTTACATTGGCCAAGCTGGTTCTGAATCCACCTGTGGCTATGAATGATAGTGCAACCACCCTGGAAGATGTTGCCGTAACTGGTAATGTACTTACCAACGATAGTGTATTTGATGGAAGGGTATTGTCAGTAACCGGTTTTACGATTGCCGGAACCAAATATAAAGCTGATGCTACAGCTACTATACCCAGTGTAGGTACAATAACAATAGCTGCTAAGGGTGACTATAATTTTATACCTGCTACAGACTATTATGGAGTTGTGCCGACGATTAATTACATTATCTACGATGGAAAAGCAAAACCCGATACAGCAACTCTGGCTTTGAAAGTTCAGCCTATGCCTGAGTTTATTAAGATGGCCGGTAATCCGTCGGTAAATCCGGATGGAACGTTTAATCTGGTTTATACTATGATTGTGGATAACGACACCCCTGATTCAATTCGAAATATGCAAGTTGAAGATGATTTGGATAAGGTAATTAAAGATAAGGGATGTACTTATACGGTAACAGGAGTAGCTGCAACGGGAGTTTTAAAAGCGAACGGACTGTATAATGGTTCAAGTAATATTAAGACTTTAGCAGAAGGGCTTTCATTGGCTCCGGGACAAAAAGATTCAATTCTTTTCGAAGTAAAAGTTGATACGCAAGGACAAGACGAATCGGTTTCTATAGTCAATCAAGCCACATTAAACGGTACGATGCCGTTCGGTGGAATAAGCTTAAAATCACGTGCTGATAATAGTGTCTCTGATCCGACTACAACTTCATTACCGTTAATTCTTATAAAGGTTCCGGATGGTTTCTCTCCTAATGGAGATGGTATAAACGATTTGCTTTACATAAAACGAGTGAATAATACCAAAGTTGAAATTCATGTATATACTTCTCAGGGAGCTCCGGTTTATAGTAACAGCGATTATCAGAACAACTGGGATGGAACAGGAACTGGATTCCTTGGTAAGATATTACCGGATGGTACTTATTATTTCACTTATAAGTTGACTAGTACCATAACTGGTGAAGTGGTTGAAAAGGGAGTTAAGTTTATAACCTTACGGCAATAAATAAGAGAGACAGACATGCTCCTTTCGCAGGCGATTAGGAGCAGTCTGTGATATTGTCTGTTTCTTGTCTAAAAATAGAATATGTTTTACAGTAATATGAATAAAAGAAGAACCCGGGTTCAGTTAAGTTCAAAAACGATATTAGCTATGATTATCAATTCTGTACTTCCCGGATTTGATTCGGTTATAATCAGGTTCTTGGTTTGTTTTGTGTCTCTTTTTGCAGTCACAAGTGCTCGTGGGCAAGTGGCTATAATGTATTCGCAATACATGAATAATATGCTCAACATAAACCCGGCTTATACAGGGAATCGTGCCGGTGATAATGTTACTGCTTTGTATCGAAAACAATGGGTTAATATTGAAGGTGCTCCTACCAGTTTTTCTTTGTCGTGGGACAGGGGAACTGATGACGTGGGAGATGGTTTACATCAGCAAGCTAAACCGGTTTCATTTGGAGTTCAGTTATATAGTGATCGCCTGGGAGTTGAAATCAGTCAGGGCTTTCAGTCTTTTTATTCGTACCGGATAAAGCTTCAAAGGTCTTATATAGCTTTTGGTTTGTCCGCCGGTGTTATGAATTATCAGGGTCTATATTCTAAGGTAGGAACTTATCAAGGTTCGGACCCAAGATTTCAGACTGATATCAAAGGCTTTTTCCCAACCGCAGGTGTTGGAGTTTTGTATGCCAATATGAATTGGTATGTAGGTCTGTCGGCTCCTGCATTGCTTAAAACAAAAATCGAGAATGACGTGAATAAGATCACTGCAGCTGATGGACGTTATTTCCTTACTGCCGGATATATTTTTACTGCTTCCGATTATATGAAAATAAAACCCTCTATTTTGCTGAGGCAGGTTCAAGGTGAATCTTTATCCTATAACTTGAACGTGAATGCTTGGTTTTTGGGAACTGTTGGTGCCGGGATTAGTTATAGACCCAAAGATGCTCTTGTGGGTATGGTTCAGGTACAGGTAGCTCCTCAGGTAAGCATTGGGTATGCTTATGATTATTTGATATCTAGTTTGGGAATGTTAAGCGCTGGTTCTCATGAGTTAATGATTAGATATGAGTTCAACAGACCAAGAAGTCAATATGTTGTATCGCCTCGTTATTATTAGTATTAAACCTATGAAGATAGTATTATTCTTATGAAATTACTTACAAAAATTTATGTTGTTTTCGTGTTGTTGCTTTGGGCTGATTGTTTTACAATTCCCCGGTTAGCAGCACAAACCTTTCTGCCTGTAAAAGAAGTTTATAATTCAAACTTGAAGAAGGCTGACTCATATTATTCAAAATTTAAATATGAAGATGCTGCTGAGAAATATGAGAAGTATTTGGGCAAAGGTTTAAATGATCCGTATGCACTTGCCAGGTTGGCTGATTGCTATTGGCAGACTAAGGATTATAGCAAAGCTTTTCGTGTTTATAAGCGTTTGTTTCCTAATGTTAGTCGTTTGGCAACAAAGGAGCAACAATTTCGTATCGGCGAAATGTATGCGCGAGATCGTCAATATAAACTTGCCGCAGCATGGTTGGATGGATTAACTGAATATCAATCCAAGGTTTCTGCATACAAGGATGATAGTTTATTAGTGTCGATGCAAAAGGACTCGCTTAACTGGCACTTAGGTTTTCTGAATGTCAATACATCTTATCAGGAATTTTCAATAGTCAAAGTCGACAGTACTTTCCTTTTTAGTAGTAACAGGCCTAACCGGAATGATGACAATGCTTTTCAAGGTTCAGAGATTAATTATGACCGGTTGTGGAAGGTTAGTGAGTCTGATTTGGTATCAACACCACTTGAACTAACAGGGAGGGTTGTTGATGATAAAGCCGATTCAAAAGCAATTTCAGAAAAATTCGACTATCATGATCCAAACTTAAATGAATCTCCTCATTTTTTCTATAAGTATTATCATGACGGTGAAACCAGTTCAATTGCTAATTTGGTCAAAGGCTTGAATAAAATGCGATATAATGTAGGCACTGTCTCTGTCGACAAAAATGATCACTACTACTTTACGACAAACTACTCCGATCCGGATAAAGTAGGAATAAACCGGTTACGTTTGGTGGAGGCCATTCGTAATAAGAAATCATTTAAAACAAGATTTTTGCCATTCGGGAATGCGAAAAAAAATTCAGTAATGCATTCTGCAGTAAACAAAGATGGAACATTATTGGTTTTTTCGAGTAATATTGATACTGGTAGAGGGGGGTGTGATCTGTATTACTCAGAACGGGAAAGCGTTGGTAAACCGTGGAACGAAATGAAAGCCTTTGGTAGTAATATAAATACCGGCGGGAATGAGGTATTTCCTACTCTTACTGAAAATGGATATTTGTATTTTAGTAGCGATGCATTGCCGGGTTTGGGTGGTTTAGATATATTTCGGATTCCTTTAAAAGATGCCCTTGAGGGAAAAGGCAAACCGGAGCATATGAGTTATCCTATAAACAGTTCGGGCGATGACTTTGGTTGGATTCAGGATAGCATCGGTATGAATGGTTATTTTACTTCTGACCGGTTAAGTCATAACAATGACTTGTACAGTTATTATTATAAAGAACCGGTAAAGATGTCTTACTTTGAAAATAAGGTTATGAATAAAGATACTAATAAGCCAATTGAGGGCGCTACTTTATTCTTGCTAAATAAAACAGATGGTAAGGTTTATATAGCCAAAACAGATAAGGACGGTAGGTATACATTTAAAATTCCGGATGCAAAGCAGGTGGTTGTAAAAGCTATGGTTAAAGGTTTCTCCAATTATTGTTTGCCTTCAAAAGCTGTTTCTATAACTCAACCGAAAGATACTGTTCAGAAAGCATCTACAGATTTCACGCTGGAGAAATTGAAGATCAATTATTCATGGAAATTGCCAACTATTTATTATGCTCTTAATAAGTCTGATTTAAGTCCTCTGGCTACACCAATTTTGGATAGCCTGATAACCATACTAAATAAATATCCGATATCGATAGAAATAAGTTCGCACACCGATAGTCGAGGACCGAATGAGTATAATTACCAGTTGTCAGTAAGACGTTCTGAATCTGTAGTCAATTATCTCACAAGCCATGGCATTAATCCGTCCAGACTTATTGCCAAGGGTTATGGCGAAACGAAGCTTTTAAATCGTTGTGCAGACGGGGTGCGTTGCTCGGAGGAAGAGCATAAATTAAATCGTCGTACAGAGGTTAAAGTGTTGGATATTGATGTGGAGCAAAAATCTCCGGCTGCAAAAATTGATTTAGATCAGTTTAAAGATGGAGATGTGGTTAATATAAAAGCTTTACCGCTAGGATTTATTGATGAATGTATTGAAAAACAAGAGAAACAAGAATAACTCAATATCTTGCCAATGATTAATCTGAAGTGATATTACCTGGATTCATTGGCCGGATGGATAACAATAAAAGGAAGGTTTTTTCGAGTAAACAAGCTCGAAAAAACCTTCCTTTTATTGTATTGGTTTAAGCCCTGATATGCTAAACATAGCCTTCCGAAAGACGGCGGCTATTAATACGAATCAGGGTTTGTATACTGTTTCTAATGTGTGCCTGGCATCCCTGCCATCTATCTTGATCGTGGCGGAAAGAGATTGGGGCTGAAAATATGCTTGAAAAACGGCTCTCACATTTCCTAAAGTAGACTTGAAATTACAGCCGTATCGTCTAACTATTCCCTGAAGAATACGACATTGTTTAATTCTTATTAGTCAAATAAGTAAATGACAATTAATATTGGAAGCTACTTAGTCTCTGTCCTGAAAATTCGTTGCGAAATAAATCTTTCGAATGGTGTTAATAGTGGACCTGTTTTTTGTATTCTTTAGCACTTCTGCGATTGTCTTCAACATTTCACTTCTGTATAAATACTCACAAATAGGCCTAGCTCGAAGGAAGCTCGAAGGAAGCTCGGAGGAAGCTCGAAGGAAGACTATAGGAAAAAAGAAGCGAAATGGATGAATATACAACATTAAGGCTCACTTTTATGCAAAAACGAGCTGATTGTGCATATTTTAATAATGCTTTTAAACGAATAGATATGTTATGGTGTGTGAATGAATTGAGCTCGCTTTTCCGGAGGAATCATTTTTTAATATACTATAGTGTCGAACAACTGCAGGTAAAAATGAGACCCGAAAAACAGGATGCAATAATCTGAGCTTAATAAAAATGTGAAAAATCCACTTTTTTAGCCAAAAACAATCATTTGTAATAAATAAAATGCTGCTAACCGTCAACCGAATGAATAAACTGAATGACGGATATATAACTGATTTGGTCTCTTTGCCCTCATTATTAGATAGTTTTGTGTGTCTATTGCAGAACCTGTTTTTGTATGCATCCCTTGATTTTTTTTATTTATGTACCCTGCATGTACCCAGCAAAAAGTATAAGATTCTGTTTCATGTATCTATCTTTGTAATAATAATTATTAGGTTATACCTGAACTAATATAATTATGACTTTCTATCTAATATCTTTTTTCTTGTATTACTCATGACTGATAATCGAAATAATTGTTCAAAGTGTCAACTAAAAAACTGACGAACTAGTATGTGGAACTTTATTCTTGCTTATGTTCGAAAGTTTCTTTTGACTTTGGCCATGTTTATAATGGCTATTGTCTGTATTACGCTATGCATAGTTAAAGACGTGGTGTTGCTTATAACTAAACAACTAAAGCTTTTAGTAAATAAGCTTTTCAAAAGGACCGTTTTTTCAGCACACTAATACCGCTTGACTCTGATTTCAAATACGTGTAAATTACTCTCGGCTGAACTGGCTTAAGTAATTAACACTATTTAATTGATCTGTTTTCTGAAAGCAAAATATAGATAAACAGTCTTGTAGCTTGTAACTCGTAACTATTTACTGGTAACTACTTATACGTTGTTTTGCCTGTACTGTTTTTAATAAGTCTAGTATCTTCTTTATTAATTATAAATTAAATAATTATGTTTAAATATCTGCCTATAACGTCAAATTTGAAAGAGATGATGATTATGGTAAACTCATTGCCAACATGTACTCTTGTCCTTGATAAAAATTGTAATTTGGTTGAAATAAATCAGATGGCTCTGAAATTTCTAAACCTTAAGTCAAAAGATGATTACAAAGTAAAGAGAACCGGTATACTGAATGACGTAAACTATTTGAAGAGCATGCTGAAAGAGTTAGCTGCCGGGCGCGAAATTCGCGACAAGAGTCATTTTGTTCATTGTGTTGGTGGTCAGACCAAAGTTGTCAATTTTAGCGCATGCCTGATTGAAGGGCCAACGAAGATGTATATTTTTCAGTTTTACGAGATACCTGTTTTCCCTAATTTGTTATTGGATTTTCAAAACAAGTACGCAAAGCAAATTTCGCGTAATACACGTTTGATAAACAGAAACAAAGGATATAGAAGCGTAAAACTGCTATTTGAGAAAAAAGGGCTGAATACGGCGTATAGATGTTACCTACAGGAATGTACCATACAGCTTTTTGCTAAAAAGTATACCGGATTAACTCAGGACGAAGTTCTTATTTGTTCGCTTATTGCGCTCAATATGTCTATAAATGAAATTGCTGTAATGCTCAATAAATTGAGTACTAATGTGCGCGCAAGTATTTACAGAATAATGGCCAAATTCGACCTTAAGAGCCTGGATAGTTTATACGATCAGCTTATGGTCGAACTTCCTTACAGTGCTGAATAATAACTATATATGCAAGTTGCGTCAAGTGGCTTAAGACTGTTTTGAGAGTATTTTACTCCCAATGATTTATTTGTACATAAGTATCCGATAATTATCGTTGATAAGTTTCCTCTACATAATACACAATGGTTTTAAAAAATAATAGATTAAGACTAATAACGCATAGTATTGTCCTGATTTTAGGGAGTAATACTATGCGAACTAAGTCTTTTTCTTCAAATATTTCTCCCGGGTATCGGGATGTTCCATATGTGTTCTATGGTGTTTGAAATGTATCAAACTTCTTATGCTTGGCATATGTGTTTTGTAATCAAATAGAATATGATTTATTGCCGGATATTTAAAGATGAATAGTTGTTGTGTCATTTGCTAAGATTTAAACATTATGATAGAGTTTCAACAGAAGATTGAGAGTGCTGCTTTGTTTACTTTGTTTAGATTTTTGCCAATAAGTATTCTTGTCTTAAATAGCGAACTCGAACTCATGTATATTAACCATATAGCTCAAAGCTTTTTCCGGGTTGATAATGTAGATGAATATTGTGGTAGGGAGCAAGTATTTGTAGCTGACCATGAATGCTTAAGGGGAGTTATTGCGGATATAAAATCCGGAGGTGTTGTTTCTAATAAAAAAGTTCTTGTTACTAAGTTGGACAAAAGTGTTACAATGGTTGAGCTTTTTGCGCACTCTTTCTCTGAAGTTGGTAATGCATATGTGTTTATGTTCTCTGAATTAAAGGCTTAGTCTTTATAAGTATGCCTAAGTTTGTTTTTTTTATGTTGACTGAATGTATTTGGTAGATTATTACTTTGATTTTGTAAATCTGTGGTTACTATAGTTCTGGTTCTTTTTTGTTTATATAGGTGTCTTGCGGGTAATGATCAATTCTCTGTAAGATGTTTATTTGTGTCTATGAATTACAGGTTCTTATTCTTTATATTTCTTTTCATACTGTTTGTTGCTCCAACGGAAGGTCAGACTAAAATAGGCGATCGTCCTGCCGATATTCATCCGGGGGCTGTGTTGGAGTTAGAAAGTTTAAGTAAAGGGTTTCGCTTGTCGCGGATTAAACTGGATGATGTAAATGCCTGGACTCTTGATGGAACAGCTGTAAGTGGAATGCTTATATTTAACGACGGTGGTGCTGCTCCCCGGGGAATGTACTATTGGAGTGTAGAGCTGTCGCGGTGGGTTCGGATAGTAAATTCCGAAGAGTTAGCTTCAATCATAATAAGCAATACTACAATTTCAAATAATTCGGTAGGCAATAAACTGTCTACTACGGTAAATGGCATTACCGGTTTGGGGGTGGATATAATAAATAATAATTCGCTCTCACTTGTGAATGGCATACTTACTTCTACAGTAAATGGAGTGGTGAGTTCGCCGGGTTTAAAGCTAATAAGCTCTGTGGACAATGGTTTGTCGGATGCGAACGGGAATGCACAGCTTGGAGGCCCTTTGATAAAACCCACTATCTTGGCTGCTTCGTCGGTAAATACCTTGGCATTGACAGGATTGGATACAAGCAACGACCACGCAGATAGCGTATTGGTGGTAACGGCTAATACAGGTGTTCTCCGCAAGGTGAGTAGAAATGTATTGGTGGGTGATGAACTTACATTAGTTACATTAGCCACTTCGAACGGGCAACGAAGATTTGCAACTCCGGCGATAATTACTAATCCTAAAAAGATACAGGTCTATAGGAATGGTATTAACGTTGAATTTGACGCGGTTGACGATACGCACATAGATTTGGAAATGCAGGCAGCTTGCTATATGAACGACGAAATTAAAATAACTCAAATGCAATAGAAATCAGATTGAATAATAATTTAAAGTAAATAAAATGAACACAAAATTACAAGGTAGATATGCGAAAATTGCATGTCTGACATTCGCATTTTTTTCAGTAGTTAGCTTGGCTTATGCGCAGACTACTACAGGTAACATCACTAAGCAAGCTAATGTAACTTACGGAACTGGTGGTACTGGTGCTATTAAGGTGATTGACAATAAGGGAACCGTAAAGTATCTTCAGGCGCAAAATGGTATGACTGTTTTTACTAATACCACCAATGATGTAACTACCACTACCTGGCAATTGGGTGGAACGTTGACAGATAACACCTATATTGATGTTAATGGGAAAACGTTTGGATTAGATAAACTAACATTGGTTACGGATGTAAACACTGCATCTACCAATGCTTCAAGTGGATCTTCTCATGGTGGCACTGGCACTGGATTCACAGTGCTGGTTCGCGATGAATCAACGGGTGCTGTGCAAAAGATAAAACTGTCCGACCTTTTGAATGTGACTGCAGGACATGCAACATTCACAATTGATGGGACTACTTATGCAGCCGGAGCTAGCGCTATTTCTTTTGATGTAGCTTATGGTACAGCTGTAACACCGGCACTTAATCTGAATAAAGTTTCGGTTTATCGTAACGGCATTAAGCTAGTCACTACAACCGACTATACTGTTGATGCATCGACAGGTAAAGAAAACTTCGTAAAAGTTACCCCTGTGGCATCCGATTGGCAGTTTTTTACCGGTGATGTATTAGAAGTTCACTGGATTAAATAGTCAGGCTTCCAATCTAAATTCTATTGTTCCCCCGCACTTCGTAATGAGGTTCGGGGGTAAGTAGGTAGAGGATGCAGGGATTTGTGGGTAACAGGCTGGTCTCAAACTCCCGGTGTGTACTTACCACGCTTTTCTGATTTATTCACGATAGCAGACTTCTTAATACTACTATTTCTAAGGTTTCAAATTTGTCAGTTTCATACACCATATCCTTACTATAACTCTGTTGATAAATAAAATGAATCGGGCATGTGCGAAGGCGTTCGTCAATATTGATGAAAATCGCGGGTGCAAGTTCCATATGACAATCAAAAATAATTATTTACGCATGAAAATCAGGTCGATCCTACTTATTTTTACATTAATACCATTATTTGCTTTGTCTCAAACCCGGGTTATCGACAATAAGGGGACACTGAAAACAATAGACGAAAGTAAGTGGACGCTCGATGGAAGTAATATCTATTTAAAAGAGGCAGGAAATGTAGGAATAGGCACTAATGCACCCAAAGCTAAACTGCATGTGAATGGGTCAACTTTGTTTGAAACCCTGTCAATTGCAGATAAGCCAACAGGGGGGAGCATTGGTAATAAAGAAGCTACTGTAGATATTTATACGGCCATTAACCTGAATCAGACTACTGCAGGACAAACGCTTAGTTTACCTGCTCCAACAAACCCTACTGCGGGTAGAATACTGCAAGTGAATAATATTGGTACAGCCTCTGTAACGATAGGTACAATAACAATAGATGCTCAGCAAACTGCTGATTTTGTATGGAATGGCACACAGTGGGCTGTGCCGACGGCTGTGCCGCAAGTTATCTCCGGTGCTAAAACTTTTAGTGCTGCTCCCAGTGCACCATCACTTAAACTGTCAGACAACACAAATCAGTTGCTGTTTAATTCGGGTACTGCTAATGTAGGAACATTGAGCTGGACGCCAACTGCCCCCCGAACCATCACGCTGCCTAATGCCAGTGGCACTGTGGCGTTGATAAGTGATATAACATCACCTACTTTGTATGGCGATGTGACAGGAACAGTAGGTGCTACGACTTTGACTAAGATACAGGGAACTGCAATTAGTGCTGCTTCACCAGCCGATAAACAGGTGTTGCAATATAATGGAAGTGCTTCTCGCTGGGAACCGGCCACTAGCTCTTCGGCTTCTTATTCTTTAAATGGCTTAACCAGCTCTCCGCAGATGCTCGCCATAGGTACAACGGGCACGGCTCCTGCCTGGAACTCGGTTACTGCAACACATACACTCAACATTCCTATGGCTTCTACAGCCTCGGTGACAGCAGGATTGCTATCTAATGCCGACTGGATAAGCTTTAATAATAAAGTATCGTCTGTTGCAGCAGGAAGCACAAAAGTGATAGTAGGAGGTACTGCTACTGCTCCAACTGTGGATGTAGACCCCGGTAAGTTAGGAACCATTACGTTGGCTACCACTACCACCGGTGCTGATGTAAGTGTGACCGGTTCGCCGGCCAATCTGGGTGGTACGCTCACGCTAAACGTGCCCGATGCCAGCGCTACGGCTCGTGGGGTGATAACAACCGGTACGCAGACCATTGCCGGTAACAAGATCTTTAGTGGTTCAACCACCGTCTTCGGATCGGGCGAAGGTGGAACTCCTACTGCTACCTTTATTAGGGGCCCGCAAGCGGGTGGTACCGGTACTCCGGGTGCCGATTTGTATATACAAGCCAGCAACGGTACCGGAGCGGGCGGATCGGGGAATATTATTTTCCAGACCGGATCGGCAGCAACTGTAAGTGTGCCAACAGTGTCAAATATTGTAAACCAAGTGTTCGGAAGCTCAACCACCCAGACACTTTCAGGTTATACTGTGCCGAGTGGTGGAACTAATAAACTGCTGATGGTTGAGGTTAATATTGGATATAATGGTCCTACTGTTTCTTCGATAACATATAACGGTTCAGCATTGTCACAACTTGGATATATTACTTCCAATTCTAATAGAATGGAAATTTGGTATTTAGTAGCACCGGTAGCAGGAGCAAGTAAAGATATTGTGCTTACTTTGACTGGGTATGCCGGCATAGGTTTAACGGCAATGACTTGGGCCAATGTAAATCAATCTACACCTTTTGGTACGGTTGTTTCTTCAAACAACGGATATAATTCATCTGCCAGTTTATTGCCTACGTCCTCTTTGGGTCAGGTGGTGATGGATTTTCTTACAACAACAACTAGTCCGGTTACTGCAACTACCGGACAGACTATACTTACTTCTTATTACAATGGATCATCATGTTACAACACCAGTGGATATAAAGCGGCCACGACAGGAACTACTACCATGAGTTATTCCTTTGCCAATTCTAACTATGGCTATATGGCTTTTGCCATACAATCACCGACCAGTGGAGGAGGAAATGCGTTATCGGATGCATTGACCATTAACAATACCGGTAATACGGTGATAGCAGGTGGAAAATCGTTGTCTTTCGCCGATGGTAGTGCTAACGCGGTTTCATTGGCGGCTCCATCGTCTGTGTCTACTTACAAACTTACATTGCCGGCAGGGCAGGGAGGATCCGGTCAAGCTTTGATAAATGACGGTGCCGGAGGGTTAAGTTGGGGTAGCCCGGCTTCCGGTTATACATTACCTCTGGCCACAACCACTACGTTAGGCGGTGTAAAAGTGGGTAGTGGGTTGAGCGTGGATGCAGCCGGTGTTATTAGTGCTGCAACTAGTGGAACGGTAAGCTCTGTATCAACAGCTGCGGCCAACAATGGGGTTACAGCTACCTGGGCTACGAATACAACTACACCTGCTTTGACGATAGGGTTGGGTGCTATTACACCCACCTCGGTTAATGGCTTGACACTGGCGGCACAAACAACCGGTTTTACAGTGGCGGGAGGTACAACAACTCCTAAGACCTTGACCGTGAATAATAGTTTAGGTTTGTCGGGTACTGATGGATCAACGCTTAATATAGGCGGTGGTGGAACCTTAGGCACAAATGCCTATACAAGTACAGCGTATGCTCCACTTGCTTCCCCAACATTTACCGGAACAGTAACTAATAATGGTTTATTTGCCGGAACTGCTGTTTTGCCCGCTGCCAATGGTGGGACGGGTCAGAACTTTTACGCTATTGGTGACTTGCTTTATGCTTCAACTACATCTGCCTTGTCGAAACTTACGGCGGCTGCCGCAGGAAATGCATTGATCTCAGGTGGTGCAGGCACTGCTCCTGCGTGGGGAAAGATTGGCCTGGCAACTCATGTGTCGGGTAATTTGCCTGTTGCAAATGGTGGAACCGGATTGACTTCAATCGGAGCCAATAGTTTGTTGTATGCTTCGGCTGCTAATACGATTTCACCTCTTATCTCTGTTAGCAATGGTATTTTGGTGACCAGTGGAAGTGGAGTTCCTTCTATTAGTAATACGGTGGGGGCGGCTCTCACTATGCCAGCACTAAATCTATCGGGTACATCTAACCAGCTTGTATTACAGGCTGGGGGAGTTACCGGTACATTAACATGGACGCCCAGCGCATCAAATAAGGTAATAACACTTCCTAATACCACCGGTACAGTTGCTTTGACGAGCGATGTGAACAATATCACCTTGTCGGGTGATGTGACTAGTACTAGTAGCGCAACGACTGTTGTCGGAAAAATAAACGGAACTTCTCTGGCAGCTTTGGGTACGGGAATTTTAAAGAATACAACTAGTACTGGTGTTCCGTCTATTGCAGTTGCGGCAGATTTTCCAACATTAAATCAAAATACCACAGGAACAGCAGCTAATGTTACCGGAATAGTTGCTCCGGCCAATGGTGGAACCGGTGTTGCGAACTCCAGAACCATAACCTTGGGTGGTAATTTGACTACCAGTGGTGATTTTGCAACAACAATAACCTCTACTGCGACAACGAGTGTTACTTTACCTACTAGTGGAACACTTTATGGTACAGCTTCGGGGTCGATTAGTTCTTCACAATTAGCCACATCCTTAAGTGACGAAACGGGTACCAGTTTAGCTGTGTTTTCAGATTCACCGGCATTTACCGGCACTCCCACTGCACCAACTCAAGCTTTTGGAAATAATACCACAGCACTTGCCACTACAGCCTTTGTACAGGCTGAAACCCCAACCTATTCACTTGTAACTAGTTCAAACGTTACAAGTACAACACAAACTTTGACGGATATAACAGGACTGACCTTTGCAGCTGCTGCAAGTTCGATTTATGATTTTGAGGCTGTTCTGAGCGTACAATCTTCATCTGCTGCCGGAAATTCTTATGCTGTGAATTATTCAGCAGCCGGTGCAACTGTTGAAGCACAAATAACAGGTACTTTGACAGGTACTTCTCAAAAGGTGTTAAGGATGAGTGCATTAAATACAGCGGCGACTCCATTTGTTACAGTGGCATCCACAGGTGGAGTGATAATAAAAGGTATATTCACAACCGGACTAAATGCCGGAAATTTCACGATTAAACATGCAAAAGTGACATCTGGAACATCAACAGTATTTATCAACTCTTTTTTGAAAGTGACTAGAATTAAATAAGCAGTAATTTGTAAAAGGTAAGTTTCACATTTCTAATAGCACTATACCCAATGTAAAATATTCATAGGACCAAGTGAGAGAGAGCTTGTGCGGCGCTTAGATATTTTATACGCTCGGTATGCCTTGATAACAGCATTCGAATGAAGTAAGCAAATCGAATACTTTGCTTATGATTGTAATAACATACCAGACAGAGTTTATAAACCTTGTATAAACATTTGGAGACTCTCGTCGGGGTTTAGGTTGAGCTTTTTCTTTAGGCGTTTACGGGCTATATTCACCGAATTTGGGGATGTGTACGTGATAGAAGCTATCTCCTTGCTGCTCATGTTTAGTTTCAGAAAAGCGCAAAGACGGAGCTCGTATCGTGTAAACTCACCATACTTGCTTTTTAGTTTGTTTAAGAAGCCCTGATGTGTACTTTCAATATGCAATTCAAAATCATCCCAGTTTATAGAGTACGCTTTTGAGTGCAGAAGCCGTTCTGTTTTGCAGATAGTTTCGTTGAGGGCTTGTTTGTCCTGGCCGATAGCTTGATTTCGAATGGTGTCCAGCTGTCGGATAATAGCCATTTTAAGCTCGTTAAGCTGTTGTATGTTGACTAACCTCGAGGTCAGCTGACTTTGCATTGCTTCATTTTGTTGTTTTATTTTCAAATAAGCTTCCGACAATGTCAGCATATTCTCTATACGTGCAACCAATTCTACTTCATCAATAGGTTTTCGTAGATAATCCACTGCACCCGATATAAGTGCTGTGCTTAAGTCTATTGATTCTATCATAATTCCAGTGGTGATTATAATCGGAATGTCTTTTGTTATTGGGTTCTGCTTAAGGAGCATTGTGGATTCAATGCCTGTCATAACAGGCATTTGCCAATCCATTATAATCAAATCGGGCGATTCTATTTCTGCAATTTCGTAAGCTGCTTTTCCATTTCCTGTTGTCAGGATAGTGTAATCCGGATTTTTAAGCAGTGTACGCATAATATCCTTTATTATATAAATATCGTCATCTGCAATAAGTATTTTATATTTACTCATAATAATTAGAATAATCAGTTACAGGAAGCCATACTATATTAAAAAATGCAGTAATTGTTGATAGTTATCGCAAAGATATAAAAAAACTAATATACTGTATCAATTTGTAGTATAAAATCTCTTTTTTTCTCCGAATAGTTTGTCTGAGTTATATTTTTACAGTGTTTTGTTTCTGCTTTTATGTCTTATTTTTGCTTTGATAGTCAGTGTTCTAATCTGTTTGTTGTAATATGCAATTTAAGAACACCTACTATGTTTAAACATATGAGTTAGGTTGTCTGAAACTATGCTAAATTTGAAGGTGAGAACTGATTTCCGGTATAGTCTTAGATACTATAATCATTGTTTCTTAGGTGAGGGTTTGTGCACAGAAGAATGGAAAAACGATCAATAGTTAATGATCAACAATGAACTATAAACTTGTGCTTTTGTCGGATGTAGGTTAGTCTATGTTTCTTCCTGGCTGATGATTCGCATTAATCGTGTTACGGATATAGCTCCCAAATTTAGTCATGTAAGTTTTGCTTATGCTTGTGAAAAGATCTCCCCAGATGCTTGTTTCGTCGACTTTCTTATAATTGTGTTGTGGAAACGCCAACTCTGAACAGTGTGCAGTGTGTTATTATATTCTTTTTTGTTATAAGCTGTTTATGCTGTTTTCAAACAACGGTAGTTTAGTCTCGGCGTGTTCTGCGCTTGTGTTCAAATATGACGTGTTTTTTACTTCATGTACCCTAAATGTACCCTAAGCGAAACGGGTTTGCGTACCTTATCTAAGTACATTTGTATGTGTAATTTTGTGAAGATTTAATAAAATCTCTAATCTTTGCTCAGGTCGTATTAATTAATAGTCAAAACAAGATGAAAAAAAACGAAGAAGTAACCAACTTGCTAATCAACAGTCGGTTAAAGTCCGCGGTGAATAGTGCTCAAAGCCAGATAAGTGCTACTGTATCAGTTTCTAGTCTTTTACAATGCATAAATAAGGAACTTATTGTATTGTTGTTTATTCTCCTTTCTGTGGCTGTGCAGGCGGCTACTTTGACGGTTGCGTCTACTGCCGGTGGGTTATCGGCGGCAATCACTGCTGCCGGTGGGGACTTAACTACGGTAACAGACCTTACCGTTACGGGTACTATTGATGCTAGTGACTTTGTGGTTTTGCGGGATCAAATGCCAGCACTGCAGGTGTTGAATTTGACTAGCTCCAGAGTGCTTGCTTACAGCGGTACATCGGGTACAAATTCGACCACAACTACATATGCTGTTGATGAACTACCTGAATATTCTTTTTCGAATTCAACCACAGGTGTAGGCAAGGTTGCTCTTAATACAATCAGCTTGCCTTCTTCAATTACGGCGATAAGAAGGGGGGCTTTTTCCAATTGTAGCGGTCTGAACGGTTCGTTGGCTATTCCAACCGGAGTAAAAGTTATCGGTGCGGGTGCGTTTTATAAATGTAAGAAGTTGAGCGGAAAGTTAATGCTTCCTGCAGTCCTGACCACCATAGAAGCAAATGCCTTCTTAGGATGTTCTCTTCTGAATGGTCAGTTGGTTCTTCCTGCTACTTTGACCACATTAGGAACCTCTGCGTTTCAGGATTGTATTGGTTTTACCGATGGATTGGTAATTCCGGGTAGTTTAAAGACGGTTGGGATTTCAGCTTTTCAAGGTTGTACCGGAATGACTTCTTTAGTCATTAGTTCCGGAGTAACTTATATAGGGAACAGTGCTTTTTCCGGTTGTACAAAACTGAGCGGTACTTTGACTATTCCTTCGACGGTTACTACCCTTCAGGATGCTGCGTTTTCCGGCTGTGTCGGATTTACGGGTTCGGTTCCTTTTCCCGGTAGCTCTATAAAGACTATCCCGAATAATCTTTTTTTGGGTTGTAATGGTTTCACCGGTGACCTGATAATTCCTGCGTGGATAACTTCCATTGGAATTGGTTCTTTTCAGGGCTGTTCGGGTCTTACAGGCACTTTGAATTTATCAAAAGTAACTTCGATTGGTGATGGAGCTTTTTTAGGCTGTTCGGGATTTACCGGTGTATTGGCTATACCCTCGGGTGTGTCTGCTATTCCGACTTTAGCGTTTCAGGGTTGTACCGGTTTTAGCGGGGTTACTATTCCTGCGGGTGTAACTAAGATTGGCGATAGAGCTTTTACAGGTTGCCAAAGTTTTACAGGTTCATTAGTAATTCCAACCAGTGTAAATAATATTGGGACAAGTGCATTTGGAGCATGTTCAAAATTGAACGATATAAATTTGAGTGCTACAAATCCTTCAGCAATTACATTGGGTACTACTGTGTTTACAGGTGTACCCACTGCTAGCTGTGTGTTGTACGTTCCTTCGGGCGCTAAGGCAGCCTATAGTACAGCAAATCAGTGGAAAGATTTCACGAATATAGTTGATGATGTGCCGGTTCCTGTTGTGGCAACTTTGTCGGCTGCTTCTACAAATTCCACTACGGCTACTTGTAAAGGAAATATTGTCCGGTTGGGTTCTCCGGTTGCAGCAGCTTATGGTATGTGTTGGAATACTAGTGGTACGCCTACAACTTCGAATCAGAAAGTAAATAATGGCAAAGCTACGGCAACAGGTGAATTTAGCAATGTGCTGACAGGTTTAAGTCCTAATACAACCTATTATGTAAGAGCTTATGCCCAAAATACCCGCGGTACGGTTTACGGAGCTGAATTTAATATTACTACTATTGCCATTCCCGATGCTCCTGTTATGGGCATGGCCACTGCAGGCAACAAGCAGGCAAGTGTGAGTTTTACGCCACCGGCAGCTACAGGCAATGCAAGTCAGGTATATACCGTAACATCTACTCCCGGTGGATTGACAGCAACAGGTACTGCCAGTCCGATTATTATTAGTGGACTTAGTAATGGAACAGACTATACGTTTACGGTAACAGCTACCAACAGCGCAGGAACAAGTCCTACCTCTGCAGCGTCGAATTCTGTTATGCCCAACTTAACTCCCCAAACAATCACTTTCGGTACAATGGAAAACCATAGCTATGGCGATGCTCCTTATACGCTTGCTGCTACTTCTACTTCCGGATTGCCGATAACTTATACAAGCGACAATGCTGCAGTAGTAACCGTATCGGACGATGTGCTGACTGTTGTAGGTGCGGGTACTGCTACCATTACAGCTTCGCAAGCGGGAGATGCTACTTATGCTGCCACTACCGCCACTCAGACTATTACCATTAATAAAGCTCCGCTGACGGTAAGTGCAGTTGCCGATACCAAGACTTACGATGGTACCACGGCTTCAGCGGCTGTTCCAACTATAGGGGCATTGGTTGCGGGTGATGCAGTGATTACTGCTCCAACTCAAAGTTATGACAATGCCAGTGCAGGCGATGCTCATGTTTTATCGGTTGCCCCATTGGCAATAAAGAATGGCGATGCAGATGTAACGGCTAATTACGCGATCACTTATGTTCCTGCTACAGGAGCTATCAACAAAGCCGACTTAACGGTAAGTGCAGTTGCTGATAGCAAGACTTACGATGGCACCACGGCTTCAGCGGCTGTTCCAACTATAGGGGCATTGGTTGCGGGTGATGCAGTGATTACTGCTCCAATTCAAAGTTATGACAATGCCGGTGCAGGTGATGATCATGTTTTATTGGTTGCCCCATTGGCAATAAAGAATGGTGATGCTGATGTAACGGCTAACTACGCGATTACTTATGTTCCAGCTACAGGAGCTATCAACAAAGCCGACTTAATGGTAAGTGCAGTTGCTGATAGCAAGACTTACGATGGTACCACGGCTTCAGCGGTTGTTCCAACAATAGGTGCCTTGGTTGCGGGTGATGCAGTGATTACTGCTCCAACTCAAAGTTATGACCATGCCAGTGCAGGCGATGCTCGTGTTTTATCGGTTGCCCCATTGACAATAAAGAATGGCGATGCTGATGTAACGGCTAACTATGCGATTACTTATGTTTCTGCTACAGGAACTATCAACAAAGCCGACTTAACGGTAAGTGCAGTGGCCGATACCAAGACTTACGATGGTACCACGGCTTCAGCGGCTGTTCCAACTATAGGGGCATTGGTTGCGGGTGATGCAGTGATTACTGCTCCAACTCAAAGTTATGACAATGCCAGTGCCGGTGCTGCTCATGTTTTATCGGTTGCCCCATTGGCAATAAAGAATGGCGATGCTGATGTAACGGCTAACTACGCGATTACTTATGTTCCAGCTACAGGAGCTATCAACAAAGCCGACTTAACGGTAAGTGCAGTTGCCGATACCAAGACTTACGATGGTACCATGGCTTCAACAGCCGTTCCAACTGTAGGTGCCTTGGTTACAGGTGATGCAGTGATTACTGCTCCAATTCAAAGTTATGACAATGCCGGTGCAGGTGATGCTCATGTTTTATCGGTTGCCCCATTGGCAATAAAGAATGGTGATGCTGATGTAACGGCTAACTACGCGATTACTTATGTTCCAGCTACAGGAGCTATAAACAAAGCCGACTTAATGGTAAGTGCAGTTGCTGATAGCAAGACTTACGATGGTACCACGGCTTCAGCGGCTGTTCCAACAATAGGTGCCTTGGTTGCGGGTGATGCAGTGATTACTGCTCCAATTCAAAGTTATGACAATGCCGGTGCAGGTGATGCTCATGTTTTATCGGTTGCCCCATTGGCAATAAAGAATGGTGATGCTGATGTAACGGCTAACTACGCGATTACTTATGTTCCAGCTACAGGAGCTATCAACAAAGCCGACTTAATGGTAAGTGCAGTTGCTGATAGCAAGACTTACGATGGTACCACGGCTTCAGCGGCTGTTCCAACAATAGGTGCCTTGGTTGCGGGTGATGCAGTGATTACTGCTCCAACTCAAAGTTATGACCATGCCAGTGCAGGCGATGCTCGTGTTTTATCGGTTGCCCCATTGACAATAAAGAATGGTGATGCTGATGTAACGGCTAACTACGCGATTACTTATGTTCCAGCTACAGGAACTATCAACAAAGCCGACTTAACGGTAAGTGCAGTTGCTGATACCAAGACTTACGATGGTACCACGGCTTCAGCGGCTGTTCCAACTGTAGGTGCCTTGGTTGCGGGTGATGCAGTGATTACTGCTCCAATTCAAAGTTATGACAATGCCAGTGCCGGTACTGCTCATGTTTTATCGGTTGCCCCATTGGCAATAAAGAATGGTGATGTTGATGTAACGGCTAACTACGCGATTACTTATGTTCCAGCTACAGGAACTATCAACAAAGCCGACTTAACGGTAAGTGCAGTTGCTGATACCAAGACTTACGATGGTACCACGGCTTCAGCGGCTGTTCCAACTATAGGTGCATTGGTTGCGGGTGATGCAGTGATTACTGCTCCAACCCAAAGTTATGACAATGCCAGTGCCGGTGCTGCTCATGTTTTATCGGTTGCCCCATTGGCAATAAAGAATGGCGATGCTGATGTAACGGCTAACTACGCGATTACTTATGTTTCTGCTACAGGAGCTATCAACAAAGCCGACTTAACGGTAAGTGCAGTTGCCGATACCAAAACTTACGATGGTACCACGACTTCAACAGCCGTTCCAACTGTAGGTGCCTTGGTTGGGGGTGATGCAGTGTCTACTGCTCCATTACAAAGCTATGACAATGCCGGTGCAGGTGATGCTCATCTGTTGTCGGTTACTCCATTGACAATAAAGAAAGGTGATGTGGATGTAACGGCTAATTACGCGATCACTTATGTTTCTGCTAAAGGAACTATAAACAAAGCCGACTTAACGGTGAGTGCTGTTGCCGATACCAAGACTTACGATGGTACCACGGCTTCAACTGCCGTTCCAACTATAGGAGCATTGGCTGTTGGTGATGTAGTGTCTACTACTCTAACCCAGAGTTATGACAATGCCAGTGCTGGTGATGCTCATGTTTTATCGGTTGCCCCATTGGCAATAAAGAATGGTGATGTTGATGTAACAGCCAACTACGCGATTAGCTATGTCTCTGCTACGGGAGTTGTTCGTGTCAAGCCGTTGTTGATCACTGATCCTATAGTGGTAAAGAGTAAAGAGTTTGATAATAAAACTACAGCTGTTGTGTCGGAAAAAGGAAGTCTGCAGGGGGTAGTGAAGTCTGATGAGGGAAACCTTGTCGTTACTGCTCAGGCAAATTATGCTGATGCAACTATTGGAAAAGGCAAGGTTATAACAGTAAGTTATACACTTGGTGGAAGTGCTGCCGGTAATTACAAAGCTCCGGCTGATTTTATTATTATCGATGCAAGTATCTATTCGGGTACAATTATCGTAGATAATATTTCTGAGCCAACTGTAAACTCGCAGAAGAATGGATTTGAAGTTTCATACAGTATTGCCAGTGGGTCGCCTACTGAATATAAAATCACTTACAACGCAGCTGCTCAGGCTGCAGGTATCCAAAACATCAGTTACACGCCTTTAGTTACGACGGGAGCTGATGGAGTTTTATCTGTAACTTTACCTGATGGAGTAAGACCCGGAAAGTACAGAGGCACCTTGCAACTGAAAAATGAATCGGGTGTCGAAAGTGCTCCATACGATTTTGTAATTACCGTTAATGTTTCGCTGGGATACCTTGTTGTGAAGTATAACCGGATGTTGGTCTTGAATAATGTAACGAAACAGTTTGAAACTTACCAATGGTATAAAGACGGTGTTGTTATCGAGGGTGCTACCAAGCAATATTATCGTGACCCGGCAGGACTGGTTGGTGCTTATTCTTTGAAGGTAACTACTGTTGAAGGTGATACCTTGGAGTCCGATATTAAGGTGTTGAATCTTCCTTTGGCAGCAAAAGTATCCGGTTACCCCAGTTTGGTGAAGGCTAATCAAGCTTATACGGTTGAGATTACCGATGAGAATGCCAGCTTGAATCTGGCAGGAGCAGAGTTGTCGGTGTATTCAGAGCGGGGTTTGTTGGTTTATAAAACAACGCATGTTGAGAAGGTAAATACCATTCAGCTACCCAGAACGCAGGGACTGTATACCGGTCGTGTACTCACTGCCGATGGTGACTCTTACCAGTTTAAAGTTATTGTGGCAAACTGATGACTCATAGATTGGAATAAGCTATAAGTGGAGAGATCGAATTGCCCAGATAAAGCATTTCTATTTCTCTGATGTATGTAAACATGATGTTAGGGTGCTTCCGGCTTGTCGGAAACACCCTAATATTCTTTATAGGCAGGGTGAATGGAGTCTTGTTCCGAATCCCGGTTAGTAGAATGTTGTAGATTCGGTAAATGTTCTGCTTGTACAGTGTATTGGAGTTATGCTTCCTGAATCTGCATTGAACAGGCTTCGCATCATTGTTTTTTTTTCATTGGTTTTGAATACAAAGTATTTTTTATCTGATGTACCTCTGATGTACCTTACGATAGAATGGTTGGAATATCTTATCTAAGTACATTTGTATGTGTAATTTTGTGAAGATTAAACAAAATATCTAATCTTTGCTCAGGTCGTATTAATTAATAGTCAAAACAACATGGAAAAGAAGGAAGAAGTAATCAATTTGCTAATTACTAGCCGGCTAAGGTCTGCAGCTAATGTTGCCCCGAGCCCGATAGGTGCTACAGCATCAGTTTTAAGTCTCTTACAACGCGTAAATAAGAAACTTATTGTATTGTTGTTTGCTTGCCTTTCTGTGGCTGCGCAGGCTGCTCCCATCACTGTAGTGTCTACTGCCGGTGGCTTGAAAAAAGCTATTGAGAAAAATGGAGCACTTTCTTATATAACCGATCTTACGGTTACGGGTACCATTGACTATCGTGATATTAGTATTTTAAAGAATATGCCGTTGGTCACACTGAACTTAAGTGGGGTGAAGATAGTTCAGTATAAAATACCAAATGGTGGTACACAGCCAGCTGATAGACTTAGTGACCTCGCTTTAAAAAATTGTACAAACTTAGAGAATTTGACTCTACCTACTAGTTTAACTTCAATTGGTGCTTCTACTTTTTTCGGATGTACTGGCTTGACAGGTTCATTGAATCTTCCAGCAGGTTTAACTTCGATTGGTGTTTCGGCTTTTTTTGGATGTTCTGGCTTAACAGGTTCGTTGACGATTCCTTCAGGGATTACTTCTATAGGAACCTATGCTTTTAGAGATTGCTCTGGATTTACAGGGTCTTTGGTCATTCCGTCAAATGTTACTTCTATAGGAATGTCTGCTTTTGATGGGTGTACGGGCTTAACGGGCTCATTAAGTATTCCATCTACTGTTACTTCAATAGGAGAAAATGCGTTTAATAACTGTACTAATCTAAAAGATATTAATGTTGGTGTGGCAAATCCTGCTGCAATTACGCTAGGTAATACTGTATTTGCCGGTGTACCTACTGCTACCTGTGTGCTGTATGTGCCTTCGGGTTCAAAAGCTGACTACAGTGCAGCTCCACAGTGGAAGGATTTTAAAATCATAGCTGATGATCTTCCTGTTCCTGTAGTGGAGACTCTATCGGCAAGCTCTACAAGTGGTACTACTGCTACTGTCAAAGGAAATGTTAGTCGGTTAGGTTCTCCTATTGCAACAGCCTATGGTCTGTGTTGGAATACTACCGGCAGTATGCCTACAACCTCTGATCAGATAATAGATAATGGAGTGGCATCGGCAACCGGCGAATTTACGAACACCCTGACGGGTTTAAATCCGGCCTCAACCTATTATGTCAGAGCATTTGCCAGAAATACGCTGGGTACAAGTTATGGAAATATGCTGAGCTTTTCTGCTATAACCATTCCCAATGCACCTGTCATCGGTACGGTTACTCCCGGTAACCGACAGGTAAGTGTAAGTTTTACCCCGTCATCCGCTGCCTGTGGAGGAACCCTGTCGTATACAGTTACATCTACTCCGGGTAATTTGACAGGAACCGGTAGTGCCAGTCCGATTATTATAAATGGTCTTAGCAATGGAACATACTATACGTTTAAGGTCACAGCTACCAACAGTGCGGGAACAAGTCCTGCGTCTGCAGCATCGAATTCTGTTGCCCCCAGCTTAACTCCCCAAACAATTACTTTCGGAACAATGCAGAATCATAGCTATGGTGATGCTCCTTATACGATTAATGCTACTTCTACTTCCGGATTGCCGATAACATATACAAGCGACAATGCTGCGGTAGCAACCGTGTCGGGCAATGTGCTGACGGTTGTAGGTGCAGGTACTGCTACCCTTACAGCCTCGCAAGCGGGAGATGCTACTTATGCTGCTACTACCAACACTCAGACGATCACCATTAATAAGGCTGCACTAGCAATAACCGCCGTAGCCGATACTAAAACTTACGATGGCACTACGACCTCAACAGCCGTTCCAACTGTAGGGACGATGGTTGCCGGTGATGCAGTTTCTACTGCTCCAACACAAAGCTATGACAATGTCAATGCAGGTGATGCTCATGTATTATCAGTTACCCCTGTAACTATTAAGAAGGGTGATGTGGATGTAACGGCTAACTATGCAATCAGCTATGCTACAGCTACAGGTACTATCAGTAAAGCAGACTTAATGGTAAGTGCCGTAGCCGATACTAAAACTTATGATGGTACTACGGTCTCAACAGCCGCTCCAACTGTAGGAACAGCCGTTGCCGGTGATGTAATCACGACTCCGACACAAGTCTACGATAATATAAATGTAGGTAATGCTCGCGTTTTATCAGTTACACCTATATCAATCAAAAAGGGTGCTGTTGATGTAACAGCTAACTATGCCATTAGTTATACTACAGCTACCGGTACTATCAATAAGGCAAACCTGGCAGTCAGTGCCGTTGCCTATACTAAAACTTACGATGGCACTACGGCTTCAACAGCCATTCCAACTGTAGGGACAGCCGTTGGAGCTGATGTAATCACGACTCCGACACAAGCTTATGATAATGCCAATGTAGGTGATGCTCATGTTTTATCAGTCATTCCTTTAACTATTAAGAACGGTAATGTGGATGTGACAGCTAATTATGCGATCAGTTATGCTGCGGCTACTGGTACGATCAATAAGGCAAACTTAATGGTAAGTGCTGTTGCCGATACTAAAACTTACGATGGTACTACGACTTCAACAGCTGTTCCAACTGTTGGAACTCTTGGTACGGGTGATATAGTGGATATTGCTCCAATACAAAGTTATGACAATGCCAATGCAGGTGATGCTCATGTTTTGTCGGTTACCCCCATATCAATCAGGAAGGGTGATGTGGATGTAACGGGTAACTATACGATTAGTTATACTACAGCTACAGGAGCTATCAATAGAGCAGCTCTTTCTGCAAGTGCTGTTGCCGATACTAAAACTTATGATGGTACTACGGCTTCAGCAGCTGTTCCAACTGTAGGGACAGCCGTTGGAGCTGATATAATCACTACTCCAACGCAAGCTTACGATAATATAAATGTGGGTGATACTCACGTATTATCAGTTACCCCTGTAACTATTAAGAAGGGTGATGTGGATGTAACGGCTAACTATGCGATCAGTTATTTCCCTGCTACTGGAACTATCAACAAAGCAGTTCTTTCTGTAAGTGCTGTTACCGATACCAAAACTTATGATGGAACTACGGCTTCAACAGCCATCCCAACTGTAGGAACAGCCGTTGCTGCTGATGTAATCACTACTCCAACACAAGCTTATGACAATGCTAATGCAGGTGATGCTCATGTTTTGTCGGTTAGCCCTTTGACAATAAAGAACGGTGCTGTTGATGTGACGGGTAACTATGCAATCAGCTATGCTACAGCTACCGGTACTATCAATAAGGCAAACCTGGCAGTAAGTGCGGTTAATGATACTAAAACTTACGATGGTACTATGGTTTCAACAGCTGTTCCAACTGTTGGACCTCTTGGTGCCGGTGATGCAGTTGCTACTACTCTAACGCAAAGTTATGACAATGTCAACGTGGGTACTACTCACATTTTATCAGTTGCACCTGTAACTATTAAGAATGGTGATGTAGATGTAACGGCTAACTATGCGA